>Ga0209554_1001664_pt1 | contig 16511 bp, 14 predicted proteins | sample MarorgKNORR_S2LV_5_FD_188221 | JGI IMG/M metagenome (GOLD analysis project Ga0209554, IMG submission 188221) | Marine microbial communities from the Southern Atlantic Ocean, analyzing organic carbon cycling - Bottom_A/KNORR_S2/LV (SPAdes) (version 2) | ecosystem: Environmental > Aquatic > Marine...
TTTGATCGCTGAACGGCTTCGGGAAGAAACGGAAAAATATAATGCCCTCACCATTCCTCAATATCTTCATAAAAAATTCAATGATGATTCAAATATTATCCGGCTTTTCTCTGCAGTCATTATTGCTTTTTTCTTTCTATTTTATGTCTCTGCCCAATTTCATGCCTCAGGTAAAGTTTTAAACTCACTGTTTGATCTAAATCCGGTTACCGGGATTTCCATTGGTGCTGCAGTTATTATTGTTTATACACTCATGGGTGGATTTTACGCAGTAGCATGGACTGACCTTCTACAGGGAATTCTCATGATAGGGACATTGGTGATCCTGCCCATTGCTGGTTATATTGAATTATCTGACTCTGGGATGACTATCGCAGCTGGCTTGAGAGTTGCTGATTCAGTTTTTGGGAATAATAATGGCTCATTTTTTATGGGAAAAAGCGGCATTGCTGCTCTCATGACTGCATTGGGTGGGTTAAGCTGGGGATTGGGTTATCTCGGTCAGCCGCACCTGGTAATTCGATATATGGCCATCCGGAGCTCCAAAGATGTAAAAGTTGCACGAAAAATTGCAATTGCCTGGGCATTGCCGGGAATTACGGGTGCTTTCCTTGTTGGCATCGTGTCCTTACTTTATTTCGGTCCTGAATATTTCTTAACGGTAGATCCGGAACAATCCATGCCGCTCTTAGCCAGCAATCTGCTCCACCCGATCCTGGCAGGGCTTTTCATTTCCGGCGCAGTGGCGGCCATGATGTCCACAGCAGATTCACAGCTATTGGTTTCAACATCTGCCGTAACAGAAGATTTTTATCATCAATATTTAGGAAAAAATCTCTCCCAGGAAGCCCTGGTTAAATTGAGTCGGATCATGATAGTTGTCCTGGGATTGGCAGCTTATGGGATTGCTATATTTTCAGAAATTCAGGGCAAAAAGATTTTTGGGGTCGTCAGTTATGCCTGGAGTGGATTAGGTTCGGCATTTGGTCCCGCATTGGTCATGACACTCTGGTGGAAAAAAACGACTCGCCAGGGCATTATTGCTGGTTTATTGGTTGGATTCCTCACCACGCTCATTTGGGCAAATATTCCTGAATTAAAGGCATTGGTTACCGAAAGACTCACCAGCTTCGTTTTTGCATTTCTTGCAGTTTATTGTGTCAGTTTAAGGACCCAAAATGAAAGTTAATGATGCCATTAATGATCTGAAAGCAGGGAACATCAGTCCAGTTTATTTTTTAAAAGGAAATGATCAATTCCTGCAGTCATTTTTTATTGAAAAACTTTCTAAAACTTTTTTTGGCCATGAGAAGGAAGATAAAACGTTGATGCTTCCCGATGATATGAAAGGAAAGGAGATCATGGCTCGTCTTACCATGAGAGATCTTTTCGCCAGTAAAAAACTGTTTGTTTTAAGAAACCCACAGCAGATGAAAGGTAAACCCATTGAAGATTTAATTCAGTATTGTAAATCCCCAATAGATAGCCATGTATTGGTTATGATCAATGATGACTGGATGGCGAAGTCCAAATATTTAACCCAAATTGAAAAACTCATGGACTTTATTGGTGCACAAACACCTTATTCCCAGGACATAAAAAAATGGGCGAACTACTTTTTTAAGAAAAGGGGAAAATCGGTTCATCCAGGTGTCGTAAATGTTATGGTTGAAATGGCTGGAGATTCATTATCTCACCTGAATAATGAGATTGAAAAAGTGTGTCTTTGGGCCGGAGACCGGCAAAAAATTGAAACGAATGATATTGAAATGTTTTCAGGGTGGAAGCGAGAACGGCAGCGATGGGAATTCCTGCAAGCTTTGGGCGGAAAGGATTATGATAAAGCTATCGCCCTGGGAAAGTCGATTATCACTTCTAATGATTCAATGATCTCTTTGATCTATCCGCTCACAACGATGTTTCAGGAAATGTTATTTGCTAAAATGAAAAATGGAACTTTCACAGAACCACACGGTTATATGCCCATACCACCATCGGTGAAAAAGCGGATTCCACAGTTTGCCCGTGGATTTTCAAAAGAAAAACTGGAATCAGCTTTAAATGAATTATGCAAAATTGACAAAAGGCAAAAAACAGCATTTAGTCATGATGAGGCAGAACTCATCCAATTTATCGGACATGTCATTGGATAAGCAAAACACTCCTTTTGTTTATACCGACGAACAATTGATCGCTCGATTCCAGAATGGGGACGAACGGGCCTATATAGAACTGGTAAATCGTTACAGGGATCGGTTAATTAATTTTGTTTTTCAGTTTCTCGGAGATAGGGAACAATCGGAAGATGTAGTTCAGGACACCATGCTTAAATTATATGTGAAAAAACATTATTATCGCGAGATCGCCAAATTCTCAACCTGGCTCTATACCATCGCCAGAAATCTTGCTAATACTGAATTAAGAAAAAGAAAAAGACGGAAGACCACTTTATTGAGTCATATGACCCGGGATGAAAAGGACTATGAATTACCAGCGATTCAACCAGACACCGGTGCAGAAGTGCAAAGTGAATTTGTAGAAAAACTTATTCAATCGGCGATCCAAACTTTGCCGGAACATTTTAAAACAGTCATCATTCTGAGAGATATTCAGGAACTTCCTTACGATGACATCAGTAGTATTGTTGGTGTACCGCTGGGAACAGTGAAATCAAGAATTAACCGGGCACGGCTTCAATTACAGGCCGAGCTGAAAGACTTAATATAAACAGGAGAAAACACTATCGATGAATCGCTACCAGTTTGAAGATTTAATCTCTGAATACATCGAAAACGAATTATCCCTTTCCAAGCGGAAGGAATTCGAAACATATCTGGAAGAAAATCCAGACGCACTGGATCTTGTGGAATCCGTCCGATCGAATATGACACGAATGAAGTCTATTCACAGGATAAAGGCTTCCCCTGATTTCAATGATCGCCTTTTAGCACGGATTCAAACCAATCGTGCACAACTCGATCGTCCTACCGCTTCCCAACGTACCTACTTTGGCTTCACACCCATTCATGCTTCCCTGATGACGGGACTTGTGATCGCAATGGTGTTTGTGAGTATGCAATTGTTTGCACCGGAAGAAGGTGGCATTCCGTCACAAGCCCAGCATTTTGTGAACGAAACGTTACCTACCCTATCCAATCCATCATTACAAAAGGTGAATCCACCACAACCAGATTTTGTGAATGCTGAAGAGGATTCAGCCATGGAAGATCAAAAACAAAAATCTCAACAGGACTTTTCTAAAAAAATGCATTTTGTGAATGATTAAACTTTGACCTCATTACCAAACCGGTTTCAATCCCCGTCTTAAATAGCTAATTTTATCGACGGGGATTTTTATATTATGCCATCGATGATCAACTTCTCTAACTTCACACGGGCGTTTACCGCGTTTTGCCTGGTTGTCTTTATTTATATTCTCATACCGGATACAATGCCCATTCTTAATCAGGGACTAAAGTTTGGTGTCCTCATTGGTATTGTCCTTCTCTTAATGTTTTACAATCAGTTGCTAAAACAATCAGGTTCTAATTCCACACCCAGTGAAAAGAAATCCCAGCAGTCGGATTTAGATTTATATTCTCAAAGTTCAGGACTAGCAAATGAACTATATGAAAACTTGAAATCATTGGTTCTTTCAACAGCTACAGCAATCAATTCAAAAGTAGAACCTGCTATTTATATGATTGACCCTGAATCCCAGGTATTTTCACTCCAGGGTTCAATCTCTGATGGATTTGCCGACGGAATCCCCATTTCAAATAAAATTGTGAAATCAATTTTAAACAATACAAATAAAATTCATCAAAAAGACCATCCGGACGCCTGGAATGAACTATTTAAAGCTCAATCATGGCGAGGAAGCGAGTGCGTAATAGGAAGCACAATTAAACTTCACGGGTCCCCTGCAGGATTTATCCTTGCGAAAGTAAATCATTTCAGTGATTTAACCGAAAAAGATTCTACCGTCCTGGGGTCATTGGGAAATTTTATTTCCCATAGTTTGGTGAATCTTGAATCTCTGGAAAAACATGTCTTGGGTGAAGAAAGTAAAACCCGAATCCTTGAATTATTATCCAACTTGAATTACAAATCTGATCAAACCCAAATCCTGGATCATTTCAAATATTTGACAAGAACATTCTTCTATTATGATCGGCTTACAATCTCCTTGAAAAAGGATGAGGGAACTAATTCAGTTATAAAATTAGTCGATGGGATTGAAGATAAATTTATAAAAGAAACTGAATTCCCAACTCACGGAACATTACATGGTTTACCTATTTCTACCGGTGAGTCTATTCAAAGTAAAAATTGGAAAGAAACCCACCATAACCTGGTTCGGTTTGATTCTTCAGAAGAAGAATCAGATTTCCTATCGGTATTAGGGGTACCCATCTTGGTTGATGGGGTTAGCATAGGGTCTTTATTCCTCGAACGAATTACAGAAGAAAATTATTCAAAATCAGATCGACAAAACCTTGAATTAATTGGACGTGTTTTGGGTGCATCCTTATCGTGGATACTTGAATACGAAAAAATTTATAAAGATGCAACTCGCGATGGCTTGTCGGGTTTATTGAATCACAAAACTTTTAAAGATAGATTCGCTGAGGAGATCCAGCGTGCAAAACGTTTCCAGCACCATATGGCTGTCCTGATTTTTGATTTAGACAAATTTAAGCGAATCAATGATACATTCGGGCACCAATATGGCGATTATGTGATTAAAACAGTCTCAGGAATTATAGCTGATAATGTTCGTGCAATTGATGTGGTTGCCAGGTACGGAGGAGAGGAATTCGCAATCATTCTTATTAATACGACTACAGAAATGGCCTTCGTTGTTGCACAAAGGATTGTAAATAATATCGCAAATTATCAGTTCACCATGGATGGCGAGGATGTTCGAATGGCCATTTCCGGTGGGATGTCTGAGTATCCTACACATTCCGAACAGATAAAGGATTTGATTGAATATGCAGATCAAGCCATGTATGATACGAAACAAAATGGAGGAAATGGTGTTATGATTTATCAAAAGAATGATTCTTCAGAACATCAGGCATATGAAGTCTAACTGTTTCATTATTGGTCTAATATCATTATTGACGTTTCTGACGGCAGATATAAGTCAGGAAAAGGAATTAGCATTGCATCATTTTATGCAGGGAGAATTCCTCATGAACCAAGGAAATTATGCCTTGGCTGTCATTGAATTCCAGGATGCGATTGACTTGGATCCCAATGCACCTACCATTCACGTCTCTATCGCCGATGCCTATCGTCGTCTGGGGAAAAATAGACGTTCAGAAAATCACCTGAGAACTGCACTTGATCTGGATCCGGAAGAAACTGAAGCACGGGAAATGCTGGGACAACTTTTTATTCTTAAGAAAGATGCAGTTTCAGCAGAGTTAGAATTCAAAAAACTAATTGAATTGGATCCTGATAATATTGATTATTTATTCACTCTGGCTGACCTTGCCCGACTCCAAAAAAACTGGGATCAGGCTATTGATTACTACATTAAAGCATACGAAATCAATTCGATGACAATAAATGGACTGGAACAAGCACTGCAGATTGCATTAACCACCAATCATTTTGATCGGGCAGAAGAGGTATGCCAATTATTATTGGAAGATGATCCGGAGAGTATCAAATACTTGGAATCTCTTCGGGACTTGACGCTATTTAGTCAGAAATATGAGCTAGCACTGGATGCTGTTTTAAGAATGGAAAAAATATTAGGGCCATCCACAGATTTATTTCTCCAGAAAAGTGCCCTTTTCGAGGAATTGGGAAATAGTGACCAGGCTTTACAATCATTGTTTGATGGATTTGCCCTTGATAGTGTAAATGTGGATGTATTGCACAGGCTTGTATCTTTTTTATTGGATAAGGAGGATTATGAGCAAGCGATCCTATATAATAAACGTATCATCAAAAATTTCCCTGATGACTCTCGGGGTTTTATAAATGATGCTGTCATCGCCATGAGTTTGAAAAAACCGGGAGATGCGATTTTAACCCTTAGCCCTCAAGTAGATCGATTTTCCAAGGATTTTACTATCCAGTATTTATTGGGGACAGCTTACTACCAGATCAAGAATTTTGGAAATGCTGAAATCCACTTGTCCCAGGCTTTGGCAATCTTTCCCGATTCAAGAAACACAAAACACAACCTTGCCCTTATTTATGATTCAATCGGTGAGTGGAAAAAATCCGATATATTGTATATGGAACTCATTGCAGCAGATAGCTCTGATGCTCAAGCCTTTAATAATTATGCCTATAGTCTTGTGGAAAGAGGGAATGATTTTGAATTCGCATTGGAATTGGCAAAAAATGCCATCCGTCTGGTACCAGGATCTTCCCCTTACTTAGATACGATTGGGTGGATCTATTTTAAATTAGACTTGTTTGATGAAGCACTGAAATATATCCGTGAATCCTTAAGTATTGATAGTGAAAATACTACAATTCAGGATCACCTGAATAAAGTCACAAAAGCGAAATCAGACCAGAATTTGCCCATGATCCCCCAAGCTGAAAAACAGGATTGAATGGCTACCCGGTTTTTGGTCTTTCTTCTCCTTTTTATTGGATGCGCAAGACAGGTTCCTCATGTTTCTCCAATTATCCCTCAAAAAACGTACCCGCAACTCATCGATGAATACATTTCCTGCTCTGGACATGGAAAAATTGATTCTCGAGGTTTTTTTTCGGGCGCACTATCTTTTACGTTCATATCCCAAAATGATAGTTCCTTTTTTCAATTTAAGGATCCACTGGGCAGAAAAGCGCTTCTCATGTGGTTAACCCCTGTTAATGTAACCGCCTGGAACTTGATAGAGAATAAACAATACACCTACGATCAGATTCTTGAGTTTTTCCCATTTTTGCAGGTTGTTGAACCAACGGATATCACTAAATTTTTATGGGGAGTACAACCTGATTATGAAAAATTAGAAGGAGTAGATTCCAAGGTATCAAGTGAGATAGTTCTTCAATTTGGTAAAGAAGAATTGGATACTGTCCCCAATGCACTTGTGACTGCATACTTTAAAGATAATCAATTAAATCATTCGGTTTATATTCGCATCAAAGGCCGGTCGCTCCAGCACCATGAGATCAATCTTCAAAAAGTTTGGAAACTAATACACAGCTAATATGAATGTTTCAGTCGTCGTTCCCGTTTTTAATGAAAAAGAATCCTTACCCGAACTTATCCGGGAAATGGAGCAAAGCCTGTCCGCCTATTCTGCATGGGAAGTTTTATTTATCGATGATGGGTCTTCTGATGGGTCAACGGAATGGATGGCAGATCTCTGTACCAGGAATTCCAATTTCAAACTGATCCAATTCTACCGGAATTATGGAAAAGCGGCTGCTTTGTCCGAAGGGTTCAAGGTTGCTGGCGGCGAATATATCATTACTATGGATGCGGATCTTCAGGATGATCCTGCGGAAATCCCTAACCTAATATCAAAATTAGCTGAGGGATGGGATCTGGTTTCCGGATGGAAAAAAACACGCCATGATCCACTAACTAAAAGAATACCATCTAAATTGTTCAATTTTGTGACACGTTTAATGACTGGAGTAAAGATCCATGATTTCAACTGCGGATTAAAAGGGTATAAACAGGCTGTCGTTAAATCAATTGATGTCTATGGGGGACGCCACCGTTACATCCCTGCTTTAGCGGGACAGCGGAAATTTAAAGTAACAGAAATTGTGGTGAATCACCGTGCACGACAATTTGGTGAAACCAAGTATGGTGGATCACGGATGTTCCATGGATTTTTTGATTTGATCACGATATTATTTTTAAATCGCTATACGCAACAACCACTGCACCTGTTTGGGTTCTTTGGAATCGGATTTCTAAATATCGGATTTATCGTCGAATGTTTTGTTCTGTATTTCAAATATGCCTTGGGGGAACCCTTTTCTAGACATATGGCGCTTTTGATGTTTGGTATCATGCTCATTGTTATTGGTATTCAATTTTTCTCCATCGGTTTATTGGGAGAATTAATGACCAAATCCACACAAGGACAGGAAAATCGAATCCGTCGGTTCATTTCAAAAGATTAACTTTCTAACATGGCTGGGCTTCCACCGATCATCAGCATTATCACGCCTTCCTACAATCGTGTTGATGAACTCAAACACTTATATATTTCACTTCAGGAACAATCTGTTGATCTGAATCTATTTGAATTTATTATTTCCGATGATGGCTCAACGGATTCTACAGAAGACATTGTGAAACAATGGCAGTCTGGATCACCATTCAAGATCAAATTTATCACCCAGGAAAACCAGGGTCCGGGAGCTGCCCGGAACCATGGATTGGAACATAGTGATGGTGAATTGATCCTGTTTATCGATTCTGATTGTGAAGCGCATCCTGATTGGATCAAAACCATTTACGAAGAATACCTAAATGATTCGTTTGATGCCTATGGTGGACCTGATGCTGCAAAGGATGATTTTACCGTTCTACAAAAGGCCATTGATTTTGCCATGACCTCTTTTTTCACCACAGGCGGTATGCGTGGGCACAGCGAAAAAATGATGGCTAAGTTTTTTCCACGTACCCATAATATGGGCATTAAAAGATCTGTTTATGAAAAGGTGGGGGGATTTGGAAGTTTACGCCACGGACAGGATATTGAATTCAGTAATCGTATCAGAAAATCGGGTGCACGGATCAAATTCCTGATCAATGCCGTTGTTTACCATCGTAGAAGAACATCTTTAAGACAATTTTTCAAACAGGTATTCAATTGGGGTGTCGCAAGAGTGAACCTGGGGAAAATTGATTCATCCATGTTGGAGCCCATCCATTTCCTCCCGGCAATAGCATCTTTTATTGGTATTTTTCTTCTAGGGGCCGTTTTCTATTCAAAAGTAGAAATGAATTATTTCCTCCTTTTGGTTTTAGTTCCCCTGGGTTTTATTTCAATTCTGGGATCATTTAAAAAGGGGGATATAAGGGTTTTTCCACTTTTATTGATCGTTATTCCAGCTCAGATCATTGGATATGCAATTGGATTTATCCTGAACTTTATAAAAAGATTCATTTTTAATCAAGATGAGTGGACAGGGTTCAGAAAAAAATATTATGACTAAAACACAGGTATTAAACGATTCAGTATTTTTTGCCTGGACTCGGGTTTCCAGAAGATCCGAACAATTAGCAAAGTTTTTTAATTTAATCTATGTCCGATATGACCGTTGGGGACAATCTAAGATTTCCTTGGCCTGTTCATTAATTTTTAATTTTGCAAAAACATTTTTCTGGGTGATTTTTAATCGTCCAAAATTTATTTTTACCTTTCAGGCTCACCCATTTGTGACGATCGCTGCAAAGTTGGGCACATGGGTTACACGAAAAGGTATCGTAATTCCAGATCTCCATACTGCTGCCTATACGGACCATTTTATTGGAATACAGGGAGTTCTGGGAAAATGGATTTGGAAAAAATGTCCCTTAATTTTGGTTCATAATGATGAGTCTAAGGAATTCTTAGGAAAAACTATTCATGAATTAAAAGATAAACTCTATGTACTGGAAGATGCACTTCCAGAATTCCATTCTATAAATACTGCTATTAATTCGAATGAAATAAAATGTGTTTTGATTTCCCGGTTCGCTCCAGATGAGCCTATTCAGGCATTCCTGGAAGCAGTTTCCGAAATAGAAAATTGTCAGTTTTATGTGACGGGAAATTATGCAAAAGCTACGTTTGATCTTTCAAAATATCCCAACGATAAAATCATATTTACAGGATTTATTTCGGATGATGAATATTTAAACCTCCTTCAGTCTTCTGATATGATCTCAATTTTAACTACACGGGAAATGACTCTCCTCTCTGGGGGATACGAAGCACTATCACTTGAAAAACCTGTGATCTTATCCAACACTAAAACTCTAAGAAATTATTTTGGGAATTCAGCTGTCTACACTAATGATACTTCTGGTGGGATTCGTCGGGCCATAAAAACGATGATATCTGAACTACATGCAAGACAAGGGATTGTGTTAGAATTGAAAAAGGAAAAAATAGATGATTGGCAAGAAAAGGCTGATCACCTTATCCAATTGATCAACCGTTTATAACCCTTGGTTTAAAAAAGGGCTCAAATCAATGGAGTCAACTTTAGATCTAATTAGAGCTTGATCATCCTTAGAAAATATTTTTTCGAATTTATTAGATTCTTTTAATTCGTTTGATGCATCCGGCTTCCAAACTTCTTCAGGGAATTTTAATTCTTTCGTTTTGTGAGAAAACGATTTCATTTCATCTAAAAATTCCATTTCCAGGAATTCACATATTTGTCCCAATGCTACATCGGTTTTATAGATAAGATCTTTATAAAAAACAAAATGGTGATTATGTTTTCTAAGATGTTTTTTGTGAACTTGGATATCGATCTTCCAGCGAAAAATACACTTTTGGATAGATTGTTCTCCATCAAATGCATTGGGGTTTTTTCCACTGGCATCAAATAAGGATGCAACAACATCCGTTCCATCTCGGATAATATGGATAAATTTTGTTTCAGGTCTGACTTCCTCAATCAGTGAAGCAAAATAAAGGTGCATGGGTGTTTTTTCCACCCATATTTTTCCCGTTGAATTTTGGGATAAACTATCCAATAGGTTTAGTAATCCTTTTATCCATGCTGCCGTGCTAAAAGTAGCAGGTGGAATTTTATCTACCAGGTCCCCTTTCTCAACTCGATCAATAAATTGCCTGATAAATTCCCTATCTTTCTTCCCGTAAAATTTGAACCATCGTAAAAAAGAAAATTTTGAAATTGTTCCACGAAAGAAATGCGTTTCCGGGAATGAAAAAACTTCGGGGTGGGAAGCAAGCATTGATTGCAAAAGGGTGGTGCCCGATCTAGCGGACCCGATAATAAAAACTGCTTTTTTAGATTCGGAATTCTGCATAATGCTTCACAGGTAGGATGGAATATCCTTTTTGAATCTTGATAATTTGATCAGTTGAAAGGGCATTCTTCCATTTGTCAATGAGATTGGCAGCAACACGGTTTGTTTTAAATCCCTTCCCGGGTTTATTCATACTGATTATTTTATCTTCAACAAAATTTGTCCATGAGATGCCTATTTTTTCAAAAAGGGATTTGAATTGTTCAACAGGGTCAGCACATAATTCTTCATGGGTTATTTCAATCCAATCCAAATTAGTTTCCATTTGTTTTTCCCATAAATAATAAAAAATTCCAACCTGCAATCCCATAAAGGATAATGGATCATTCAATAAATTGATTTGGGTTTGGTATGGTTTCAACAATTGGGACAATTCTTTACGTTGATAGATCTTTCGATCTCTATCGTGAATATTTAATTCCATACAACTGGATACAATATTTGCCGGGTGACGAAAAATTATAATGATCTTTGGCTGGAAATGATGAGATATAAATGGCAGGCATAAACCAGCATGGACAGATTTGATGACCAATTGATTTTTTCTAGACCAGAATTCCTTTGTGAGACCATACTGAATGGATGTAAGCAGTTTTGGTGCCCTTGGTTCAAGTGCACCATTTTCTAATTCGATTTCCTTCAGGATCACGAGAGATTCATTTCCTTGTTTATCATATCCTGCCAATTGATTCAATATATGATTAATAATGGATCGGTTTTTTGGATAGGACCCTTTAAGTATTAGTCCATAAAAATAATGAAGTTGATCAGATTCGGTGGATAATTCTGCGAAGGGAAAACGGTGAAGAGACCGTTTCCATCGTTTTGCGATAAAACTGTATTTTTCATTATCAGGTTCAGTCAGGAGCCTCATATTATTCCCGGACCCTAAAATATTGGCTACCCAGGTTGTTCCACTTCTTGGAACTCCAGTAATGAAAATCGGTTTATGTCTAGACTCAATCATTCAAAATAGCTGAAATAAAATCTGGGGAAATTAAGTGTTTGAATGAAATGAGTGATGCGTTTTATTGCTAAAAGCATCGGAATTCTCATGGTAAAATCCATCCCTTTAACAGGATAAAATAGTTTCAAGATTATAATGAATCGGATTTTGAATAAAAAGAATCAATTTGCCTTGGGTATCATGATGGCAGTGCCAATGCTCATGCTTTATCGAATGATATTCTTCGGGGAGATCGTTGGCGCCAATGATCAATTAGAGCGCCATCCTATCAACCAATGGCGGGATACCTACCTGAACAGCAATGAAGAATTTCCACAGTGGTATCCAAACCTTTTCTCTGGTATGCCATCTTATGGAGGATATATATACACGCCAGGGGATCCGACACGCCCAATCCAGGATATCATTTTTTTTAATAAAGGGGTTAAAATCTGGTTTTACCTGTTCTTGGGTTGTTTAGGGATGTTTGTTTTTCTACGAAAAATTGGGGTGAGCTTGTACAGTTCAATTTTAAGCGGGCTCCTTACTGGTTTAACACCCTACTCCTTTGGACTTATAAATGCTGGCCATTTGAATAAAATCTTTGCTATGTCTTATACGCCTTGGCTATTAGCGTCGGTGTTTTGTTTGATGAAAAAGCCAACCATCAAATCAATTTTACTCCTGTCCATCGTAACTGCACTCCAGCTTTGGGCAAACCATCCACAAATCGTCTATTACACCTGGATGGTCATTGGATTTTACTGGGTTTGGGAATTAGGATTTTCTGTGAAAGAAAGGTCATTTTCACCCCAGGTCAGCGGAAAACAGATCGGTTGTATTTTAGGTGGACTCTTCCTTGCATTGTTGATGGTGTCTGACCCTTATATCGATATTTATGAGTTTCAGAAGCATTCGAACCGCGGTGCAAAATCCGTCCTGGATCAAACAGGACAAACAGAATCCGGGACTGATTGGCGGTATGCAACACAATGGTCATTCCATCCCAAGGAATCGATCTCGTTTTTGTATCCATACCATTATGGATTGCAGAATTTTTCAACGCGAGATATTAAATCAGCGGCCTACTGGGGATTCATGCCTTTTACCCAATCCACACATTATCTTGGATTGGTAGCAATTATTTTTGCAATTTTGGGGGCACTCCTTCGAAAGCCAGATAAAGTGGAATGGTTTTTTTGGGTAACAACAATTCTGGCTTTGGTGACAGGATTTGGCTCCTTTTTTCCTATTCTCTTCAAACCCTTTTATTCCATTCTGCCCCTTTTCTCCAAATTCCGAATTCCATCTATGATCTATGTCCTTTTGGCAATCACACTCCCATTCTTAGCAGCGAAAGGGCTTGATTCATTTTTGCAAACTGGTGATAAAAAATCTTCATTTAAAAAAGGTGTTCTTGTAATTGGAGGTTTGATCGGATTGACAATATTTCTAATAATAGGCGGCGAATACTTTTTAGAATTCAGTAGTCCAAAAGATGGCAGATTTAATCCAAGTGTTATTTCGCAGTTAAAGGTAGAAAGAATTGATTTATTTCAAAAGGGTCTAAGATTGGCTTTAGGAATTGGACTTTGTACATTGGGATTATTATGGGGTTTTATAAATAAAGCAATTAATAAAACTGTTTTTTCATCTCTTTTGATCGGTCTTGTTGTTCTTGATCTTTGGATCGTGAATATGGAATTCTTGAATTTGAAACCGGCACGAAATATGGATCTCATGTTCCAGGATAATCCCGTGGTTAGTTTTCTAAAAAATGACGAAGATCATTTCAGGATCTTTCCTGCTGACGAATTGGCATCCAATAAATTTAGTTATTGGAATCTTGAAAGTATTGGCGGATATCGCCCCATCAAACTTCGGAATTACCAGGATCTCATGGATGCCAAAGGATTCAGTCGTCCCCATATTCTGGATATGTTGAATGTTAAATATGTCCTAACACGGAAAAAGATCAATAATCCTAATTTTAGTCCTGTGAAAGACGTACCTGGTATTTATAAAAATAAAAATGTTCTTCCAAAAGCATGGATTGTGGGAAATGTGAGATCAGTCGAAACGCAGCGGGAATCATTAATGGAAACACTTTTAAATGGATTTGACCCTACCAATTCTGCAATCGTGGTACAATATAAGGGTGAGCCAATTCCTGAAAATGCCATTGGAACCGTGATTGTGAAATCAAAAACTGAAAATAAAATTGAACTCATTTCAAAATCTGAAACTGGCGGGCTCCTTGTTCTATCCGAGATCTATTACAAACCTGGATGGAAAGCGTTCGTGAATGGAGAAGAAACACCTATTTATCAAACGAATCATATTTTGAGATCAATCAAAATTCCTCCCACCGAAAGTGATATACTATTTAAATATGATGATGCATCGTGGAAACAAACACGGATCCTTTCCAGGGTTTCTTTTTTAGCTATCCTTTTAGGGTTAGGATTTATATTTTGGCGAGAAAAAAAGTAATGAGTGAGTCTCAACTGGTGATTATTATTAAAACCGTTGAAACGGTTTCAAAATTTAACAATGGACGAAACCCATGACTTAAGTCATGGGTTAATAATAACAGCAATAATTGACAACCATTTTAATGGTTTAAATCATGAAATAAAATATGAAGAAATTTTCAAACACCAAAACTTCAGATGAATCTTTATAAACATACGGGAAATATTAAAGCAGGGTTATTTATCCTTGGGATTGGTCTTATAATCGGACTTTTAGCTTATACCCAATCCTTAGTGAAAGAACTCCGGAATGAGAATCGTCAGGTCGTTCGGATGTATGCTGAAATTATTGCAGGAACGGTTCAGGATGACAATGACGCAAACCTGGATTTCATCTTTGACAATATTATTCGAAAGGTCAAGTTTCCTTTAATTCAAACGGATACAGATCACAACCCCCAGATGTGGAAAAATTTACCAGAATCTGTCGATACCGAAAAGAAACGGAAAAGTTTCATGCGAGCAATGGATCAATTAAATGAATCGATCCCATTGGTTTATAAGGACAGTTCAGTGGGGGAGATCACTTTCGGGTACCTGCATTACGGCGATTCATCTATTGTACAAAAATTGCAATGGTGGACTTATATCGAAATTGCTGCAATTGCGTTATTTATTTTCCTGGGTTTTTCAGGGTTTACTTTTATTCGGAATAATGAAAAACGGCACATTTGGGTTGGGATGGCTCGAGAAACGGCTCACCAACTTGGAACACCTGTTTCCGCTTTAATGGGATGGGTGGATTGGCTCAAGGAACACCCTGAAAAAACGGGTGAAATTATTCCTGAAATGGAAGCAGATCTCCAACGGTTAGAGCAAATTGGTCGCCGATTCAGTAAAATGGGCTCGAAAACAGATTTTGAAGAATTAGATTTGTCGGAACGGGTCCAACGGGTTGTGGACTACCTGGCAAAACGAATGCCATCTCTTGGGAAAAAAGTAGAATTGATCAATGATATCCAACCGGGAATTATTATAAATGCAAATGGTTCATTATTGGCTTGGTCTATTGAAAATCTCATACGTAATGGGATTGATGCCATCGATCGGGAAGATGGAAAAGTGAGATTATCTCTCCGAAAGGAATCCGGTGAAATAAAAATTCGGATCCAAGATAATGGAAAGGGAATTCCCAAGAAAGACTGGCGGAATATTTTTCGCCCTGGATTTAGTACGAAACAAACGGGTTGGGGACTGGGATTATCCTTGTCATCTAGAATTGTGGAAGATATTCACCATGGCAAAATCCAAGTCATTGAATCTTCTCCGGAAACAGGGACAGTGATTGAAATTACTCTTTAATTCAAAATCAAATTACTGGCCAAACCTAATTGTCAAACAGATCAGACAGTTGGATAATTATTCAGATGCAGAAGATTATCATCATAACTATTACAACGACAATCCAAACCAGCCTTACTGCATTTTTGTGATTAAGCCCAAGTTGGATAAACTGGAAAAACAGGGAATAATCAGGATTAAAATATATTTCTCTTAATCATCACAATAGTTTTACTACTTTATTCATTGTAAACTCTAAAAATAATTAAAGTCAAAAAAATTCCTAAATCAAGGTATTGAACCCATTGGGTTATTCTCATAGAAAGGGTAACTTTTGCCCCAAATAATTAAGGAAAAACAGTGGACTTTTTATACGCAGCATCACAACCGGGACAGAGTGGTAGCAGCTTTACCGCATTTTTGCCATTTATCCTGATCATAGTCATTATTTATTTTTTAATGATTCGACCCCAAACCAAACGGCAGAAAGAAAAAAAATCCATGCGGGATTCCCTGAAAAAAGGGGATAAGATCGTTACCATGGGTGGCATTTACGGCACAGTCCAGGGGTTTAAGGAAAAAGGCCGCCAAGCAGTGATCAAGGTGGATAATAACACAAATATTACCATCAATATAACAGCCATAGCAGGATTGGCGGGAAAAGTGAAAGATTCGGAGTTAGAACAGTCCTGATGGCAGTGATAGACATCGTTCAATACGGGGATCCAATCCTTCGTAAGAAATGTGATCAAGT
>Ga0209554_1001665_pt1 | contig 16511 bp, 10 predicted proteins | sample MarorgKNORR_S2LV_5_FD_188221 | JGI IMG/M metagenome (GOLD analysis project Ga0209554, IMG submission 188221) | Marine microbial communities from the Southern Atlantic Ocean, analyzing organic carbon cycling - Bottom_A/KNORR_S2/LV (SPAdes) (version 2) | ecosystem: Environmental > Aquatic > Marine...
TTAGGTCGGCATTGATGAAGTGGCGGCGGTTGGCTTCGACGGAAAGATCGCGGTAGGTGTAATCGAGGTAGAGGTGGGCTAGGCGGCCCTCTATCATCTGAGAAGGACTAGAAGTTGCCATAATAGTATGAATCGAAGCGGTAAAGTCTATCTCGTCATCAGCAAAATTCGACCAACTGCCCCCAGCGTCGGCGTCATTAATATATACTAGCCTTTGGCCGCTGTTTGCCAAGTTAAAACTAGCTAACACATGGGTCCAGGTGTCTATGGCAAGAGAACCCGTGGGCGACTGGTATGAAAGAATGGTTGAGCCACCTGTATTCTCCCCCAATATTTTTAATTCTTTACCACTAGCATCATATTCAACTGCGAACTCTGATCCACCAGCAGTGACGTTATATACTTGCCCACCTGTGGTGAGGGCACGATCTGCATAAATAAAGAGGCTCACCGTAAACGTCTTACCGTCCGCATTACCCGTCAGGTCGCTTGACTTGCGCAGATAATCGTTCGTCCCATCGAAGTCCACGGCTTCTGGAGCCACAACCGCAGCCGCACCTCCTGCGACGATGATCCCCTTCTTGCTCATGCGAGGACGCCGTACTTGGTCGTGCCGCCGTCCCTAGTCCAGACTATAGCAACATTGGTTCCTGATGCTTGAAGCTGTGCGGTCAAATCACCTATCGTGGTGCTCGTCGTCCCGTCGCTCTTGTACCAGTTGATCGTCGGCCAAGTAATAGCGTAGGCCGCGCCGTTGACAACCTCAAGCTCGACTTCTTGATAGTGGCCGGACGCCGCGCCAAAGGTGATGGTCAGGGTGAACGCACCAGTGACCGTGAACTTTTGTTTGGTATCATCTGCAACCGTAACAGTGGTGCTTGAGGATAGGTTGCCCTTATCGGTGGTATCGAAGTCTAACGCGCCGAGGTTGTTTATATCCAGACCCAAGGCATCCAAGTTTCCGCCAAGCTGCGGCGTAGTGTCATCGACTAAATTAAATCCTAATACGACTGCCGTGCCGTCCGCTTTAGTGTAATTGACGCATCGCACGGTATTGGCGGCTGTTGAAATCCACTCGGCTACGTCGCCTGCCGCTGTGGTGATGTTAGCGGCTCCAGGCAGCACCAGAGACCCGCCGTGGGTCATCGTCAACACGCCGTCGAACTGCGTGAAGAAATGCCGGTCGGCGGCAACCGTCACAACCGAAAAGCTGGTGGTGCCGGTGATGTCAAAACTATCTCCATCGGTCCCGATCACTAAGGGCGACGCAGACGCAATATCCCCGCCTGTCTGCATACCGCCAGCCGCCAAATGTCCACCTGCTGTGCTTCCATCGTGCAAACGTAGATTATTCAAAGTAGTATCAACACTCAACTCTCCAGGCGTTCCCGTAAAGTTGTTATTCTGAGTTGTTGTTCCTCGTCTAAATTGTAATCTTGTGGGCATTTTTAATCTCCTCCATTAATATTTATTGTTTTATGCACCAACATATGATTCCCCGTCACCATAATCAATTGTTGTTATGCTACCAATTGGTTCCATGCTATCATACACTGGAGCTAAACTTACGGCAAATGCATCTGAGGCTTCTTCAAACGGTGTTTCGTCTCCGTCTTGGGTTGTTCCTTCCGCTAAGTCATAGTTTCCATCAGCTCCAGGACAAATAGTAACAGTACTATTAGGAAAACCTGAACTAGCAGCAACATCTTCAAACGCCGGCGATGACCCAGCACCTGTGCTGGTCAGTACTTGACCATCACTGCCTGGACCTACAGTGGTAGGATTTCCGCTCGCATCATAGGTGATAATTTGGCCATCAGTGCCAGAGGCCATTTTAGCTAAAGTTACAGCATCATTGGCTAAGTGCTCCGAGTCAATACTTCCATCTACATATTGAGCACTATCTATTGAATTAGCTTGAATAGTAGCAGACCCAGTTACATTACCAGAACCATTAAAGGAAGCAGAAGTCCATACAACATCTCCCGTCATTCCTATGGTTCTAGCGGTTGCTAATGCGGTTGCTGTATCTGCATTACCTGTTACATCACCTGTTACATCACCTGTTACATCACCTGTTACATCACCTTCAATATTTGCAACCAATATACCAGTTGTTACCGATAAATTTCCTGTAGAAGAAGCCGTAGCAGTTGTTGTACCAACTTGGAATTTATCTGCACTTTCATCCCAAAGAATTATTGCATTATCTCCAGTGGAACCTCGTTCTATAAGAATCCCGCTATCATTTGCGTTTGAAGATGCGCCACTATTCAGTTCTATAAGGTTGTCTGTTATTAGCGTATTTGTAGTAGATATTGTAGTTGTTGTACCATTGATAGTTAAATCGCCGGAAATAGTTGCATTACCGGTAATATTTAAGGAACCCTCAGTCCAACCATTATTACTCGAATTTCTAAATTTAATAACTTTATTACTAGTATCAATCCACATATCACCTTCTGCAGTGGTATAGGATCCGGAAGGGTCGCTTGACCCTTGAAAAATATTGGTACCTTGTTTACCTATTTTAAAATAAGGGCTTGTAGTCCCTTTGGCGTTCATTACTATAGCCATTTATTAATCTCCGTCAGGGTTAACTGTCTGCAATAAGCAGTTCGGTTTTTACAGGGCTATTATATCGGAATATAAAACTGTATACAAAAAATAATAATCAGGTAGCAACAAACAATATATACCTATATTATATTTATCTTTAATTTTAATTTTTGTGATTTAAATTAGAGGTATGAAATGTTAATTTTTATAGAACCAGAATTGGTACTATTATTAGTATAATACGACAGTATTTCAGTTTCTGAGGTATATTGATAGGCAGATGTAATGTTATATACACCTGTTGTAGTCATATCAACGTCAGCATCGGCAACTAATCTGGCATTATCACCTGCATCACCAACAGTTAATATCGACGTACCATTACACGCAGATAAAATTTCAACAGTAACAAGTGTAACACGCGAAGATGAACTTACTGTGCCTATACTTGAACTACCAGAGCCTGCTGGACCAAATAACGTCTTAGTTAATGTTTGTGCGTCTGTATTTGCTGAGTCTTCGTCGGAAAGTAATACCCAAGCACTACCATTATAAACATAAAATGCATATTCACCATTGCCTGAATCGATAACATATGCTGTATCACCAGTGGCGGCTGGTAAAGAATTACGTGCGGCAATGTTTGCTACAACTACAGTACCAGCAGATGTACGTATACCCTGCTCAACTACAACTGCCAATGGAACTCTACCATTATGCACACTAAAAATACCTAAATCAATAGTTGTGTTACCAGTAATATCATCAAGTAATATTTCGCCGCCGGTTGCTCTTTGTAATCTAAAGTATGTTGATGTTGAGGCCGCTGTTGATAATTCCCAACCAGTACAAGAACTAGCACCTGCAACTGCTGTACCATTACCATCATTTGTTACGTTAACAATAGTAATTGCATTACCTACTGATTCTGTTAAAATAACATTAGTACCTGATTTACTTGCTATAATATTTGGTGGGGCGGCCGCATTAACATCGGCAACAATATCATCTGCGATACCAACTGCAATGCCGTATGCCGCTTGACCTGCTGTTGTAGTTGTAAATGTAACTGATATTCCATTAATAGTAATTACACCACCTGGGTATATACCAACCAATCCATATGCTAATGATAGAACCGCTGTAGTTGCTGTAGTTGGTGCAGTTGGATTATCTGCTATACAACTATGACTGCTTGTTAATGCATTAACCTGAGAAATAACTTCTGCTTGTGTTACTGTACCTGAAAATGTGACTTGTATTTCATTTATCTCAAGTACGTTACCAGAAGTTGTACCTGCATCAGCAACTGTACCAGTAATACTAGATGCAATAGCATCAGCAATTTTAATAAATTGTATTTTACCAGAAACATCTGATGTAGTTAAACCACCAGCAGTTGTATTATCAGTGTAAATGTAATCACCAATATTACCAGGAATTGCTGGAACAAAGTCAATAATTCTTGTGTTCGGCCTAAGCATAAATTGGTTAGGACCTGGTCCGGTATTAGTTACTGTACCAATTGATTTATTAGCAGTTGCTGAAATTGTTTTAGCAAAACCACCTGCTGTTATAGAAACAATATCACCATCTCCGAACCCGTGTGCAGTTTGATCTAATACATAATGCATTTGTGGGTTCAAGTATTGAAACCGTGAACTAATATTTAGATAAAAGTCTGCGGATGCAATGTTAAGAGGTACTGGATCTAGCATTGGATGGCCGTTTTCATTTAATTGAAAACATACTGCCATACCTAATCCAAAAATACCACTACCAATTGAAGACCTATATGTGTTATAACGCAACCAGTCTTCGACTATCATCGTAACTGTTGTTGCTGTTTTTGCACTTATTGAAATAACCTTAACGCATATACCTGATGTAGCACCTGCGAGCCAATCACCAACTTTAATATCTAATCCATTATATTCAAAATCTTTACGTGTTATATGAGAACCATGTACCTGTGCTGTAACTGTAGCAACTATTTCCCATTGATAATATTTTGCATTAGAACCGCCTGACCACCATTTGTCGCCGGCGCCATCATTGTGTGGCCATTGGGCCTCACCAGTAATACCTGTAACATTAAGAGATAAAACCTTTGATGGTTTATTAAGTTCAATAAAGTTAGTCGAATACGCCATTCTTTATGCACCCATTACAAATCGTATCCAGGCATGAGTTACTGTACCAAATGATCTGGATGCCCCAGTCAATGCTTCGGTAATTCGAATATTTAAACTAGCAAACGCACCAAATGCTGTTGGACTTCCTGCACTGCCTCCGCCCGGCAATGTTCTAAGTGTTGTACCAGTTGAACCTAATGTATTCATAATATAAATGTTTGATGCATATCCGTAACCATAAAACATAATACTTACTGGTGGTGTTGTGTAACCTGTAAAGTTAACTGTTACGTCGCCACCTGCCGCCGAATCAATAGTTACACTACTAATACCTGACGATAAATTTGACATCGATGACAACTGGCCATCAGTTGCATAGTTACATTTAAATTCTTCGTAATCTACAGTGCCGCCGCCGCCACCGCCGGAAGCATTTAACACTCCGCCTACGGCAGTAAGATTAGTACCTGCAATTGCTGTTAATACATCTGCAATTGATTCTTTCTTAGTACTATTATCAGTAGCATCTATAAATGCAATACTATCAGTTGCTGTATCAATCGCCGCGGCTGATAATGAATTTAAATCAATTGATGTTAAGTAAGAACTTAAATCTGCTGGTCGGTATGTAAACACACCAGTACCACTATTATATGCTAATGTCCCTGTGCCACTTGCTGAACTTGTTGTTACACTTAAATCTGTTAGTGCAATGCCACCACCGCCGCCTGCGGCTACAAATGTAATCGTATCACCACTAGTAGTAATTGTCATATTACTGCCGCTGACAAATGTTAATGCATCAGTTGTTGTATCTGCTACAACATCTGATTGACCTGAGACTAGAATTGTTTTAAATGAATATTCGTTAGCCTCTGCGCCTGATGGAGCATGTGCCACTTGTGAATGCGTATATGCAGTATCCCAATTAGAGTTATTATAACCTGCTGGTGTATCATCATCTGCTACCCAACTTAATTGTCCTGCACCATTTGTTTTTAATATTTGATTTGCTGTACCATCTGCTTGCGGCCATTTTTGCCCGTCAAGTATAATGTCACCTGAACCGTGTGGTGTAATTGTAATACTACCATTTGATGCTGTAGTTGTAATTGCTAATGCACCGGCCGCTGTCAATGTTGGTGAAGCGCCTGATGTTGTAAATGTTCCTGCTGTTAATGTGTCTGTTGCTTTTGCGTATGTTAGTCCTGCATCTGCACCCATATTGCCGCCGTCGTTAAACTGTACATAAGTATCCGAACCTGCGGCTGATGCGGCTGACACTGTTGCGTTAACCCAAGCACTACCGTTATAAGTTAAATGCTGGCCACTTGATGGACCTGAAATTGTTACATCAGTATGTGAACTTAATGCGCCAGTGCTTGTTAAGTAACTTGATAAATTTGGTGGAGTATATGTAAACACCCCACTACCATTATTATATGCTAATGCCGCAGTACCTACTGATGCTGTTGTTACACTTAAATCTGTTAATGCAATACCACCTGAACCTGTTGCAGGCTCCCAACGACTGTTACTGTTAATCCATTTAAGTACTTGGCCATCTGTTGGTGCCGCATTATGTACGTCTACTAAATCACTTATGTTTGCTAACCCAATACGTGTATCTGCTCTTGCATTAGTAAAATATAAATTAGAACCTTCTGTTAAATCGCCTGTATCTTTTGAGGCAAATCGTGTGTCTACTCTGGCATCGGTATAATAGAGGTTTGCACCTTCTGTAATATGAGCAGTAGTTGGAACTGCATCAATCCAATTAGCACCATCATATTGCAATAATGCGTTTGCAGCCGGTGTTGTAATATTAGTATCTGTTAATCCTGATAATGTAACCGAGCCGCCGCTTTGGGCAACCCAACTTAAATTTCCTGCACCGTCTGTTGACAATACGTGTGTATTAGTTCCATCTGCAGATGGAAATGTTGCGTAGTCAAGTATTAAATTTCCAGCCGCACCAAGTTGGAGATTACCAGTACCTGTTGTAATCTCCCCCGAACTGTGCTTTAATTTGATTCCAATTGCCATTTAATTCTCACCCCGTTTTATGTATTTATTGTTATTCCACCAGTAAGTGTTATTCCGCCCGACATTGAAAAATCTATCCCGTCGATTGCTAAACTATACGATCTTGTTTCTTGTTTGTATCCGTTATCTGCTGTAATAATAAAATTAAATGTTCCTCCAAGAGATGGGTTACCTGTTAATGCTCCAGTACTTACATTAAAACTTGTACCAGATGGTAATGAATTAATACCATACGTAACCGCCAACGGTGACTCAGTTGTATGAGAAGATATCGCGGCACTTAAATCATAGTTTATAGAATTTCCTACGGTTACTGTACCTAAACTTCCAGCGGCTGTTGTCCATCCTACAGTATAGTCTTGATATGGACTATAAAAAAACTTATTATCCGAATAATCTACTGGAAAATAATCAAAATTCGCCGAACCGCCACTGTAATACCTCGACAAGGTATGCCCTCTATCATATACACCATCGGTTGCTTCAAACGTGCCTGTAACTTTACACGCCTGTACCGAAGAGCCGCCGCCGGTGCCTGTGCCAACTGCATTAGCGCCTGCGGTATATGTAAAGTTATCAACATCTACTACTGTAACTATAGCCCAATCATTTACATTTGCGGCCAGTAATCCTTGAACATCTGTTGAACCATTAATTTGTACCAAATCGCCTGTTGTTAAATTATGTCCTACCCAATTAACACTAACCGTGCTCGAACTTGCTGTAACACTAATAGGATCGGTAGTTAAGGGCGTAGGTACCATTAATGTATTAATACTAGATGGATTGGATCCACCAGTAGTAGTATTAATTAACCAAGCCTTTGTATCTGCTGGGAGTTCTGTTGATTTATGTTCGAGGCGTAATGCTACTAGTCCTGCTGTATATGGACTAGAAAAACTTGTACCATTTATTAAGGCCACTGTGCTTATACTGTTTAATGTCCAAGTCCAATGCCCTACTGGTACACCTTTACCTGGTGCCCATATAGACAGCGATGATGAACCGTAATTACTAAAATATGCTGGCTTCATTAAATTATCACTGTCTGCATTAAATTCTGCTGTAGCGCCAACACAAATTGGATTTCCTTGTCCTAAATCTGTATTGCCGCTTTCTGCTTGTGTTCTTGCAATCATTCCAAAATTTGTACGTGCTAACATAGGACCGTGAAATTCTGCGCCACCAGAACTTGCATAACCGTTGCCTGCTGCTTGTACAACGTGAACTGGTTGTATTGTTCCTGATACTGGTGACGTTGCTGTTTTTAAAGCATCCTCACCTAATGTACTAGACCATGAGCCAGTTTCGTCATCATAAAAATATGTTGCACCACTGTTAGGTACGCCGTGGCCAATACTAAAATTAATTACGCTTGGTCGTGAACTACCTTTATAATTTCCATCAGCACTATCATTATGTGCTATAACAGCATTAACACCAGCAACAATATCACTAGTATAACCAGATCCATTACCACCAATGTTAAGTAAAACTTTAACACCATAGAACTTACATTCTTTAGCAACGCCCGGACCTTGCCCGCCTGCGCCACTGCTATATAAACCATTGTGGCCATCGCCACCTACGCATTGAGCACAATATGTTCCGTGGCTTTGATCATCGTCGCCATTAATTGTAGCAGTTGCCGTTGCACTACTGCCACCACCACCAGTAAATGAAACTGTTGGTGCTGATGTATATCCGCTACCAAAATTTGTTATTCTTACATACTCTACTGCACCACTACTTAAATATGCTGTTCCTGCGGCACTACTACCACCACCGCCACTAAAGACAACAGTTGGTGCCGATGTATATCCGCTACCACCGTTTGTTATTTTAACACCTGTAACACCTTCATATCCATATCCAGGTAAGCCATTAACACGGGTATTGCCTGCGCTATCAAACAGAAATGGATGAGTATGAGACGTGCCCGTGTCTACAATATAAACATCAACATTTGCTCCTGTTTTTGTATATGAATAACTATGATATGTTGCATTAGAGCCAAGTGTAAAATCCCTCTTCATTAAATGCTCTAAAGGCCAATAATAAACACTACCATATCCATCAATTAATGTATTATCAACTGTGTTTCCTTCTTCTGAGATAGTGCGTGTAAATTCTTGTGCAGGCGATGGTGCTTGTGCAATTACTTCTACAAGAAAGCCATCAGTATATTCAGTATCATTTACATGACCTGTTATTGCATCTTCTTCAATATGTAATATGCGTGAATCACTAATAAGTTGTGTAACAAACAAATCATCATTAGTATCAAAGACAAACATATAAACATGTTTTAGATGTTGGGCACTCGAAAGAGAAGGATAATCATTAACTATATCCTGGTAATTAACACTCTTTTTATATCTTCCTATATATTTCATTTTTCATCTTAACTTAATTGTGTTGTCTTAATAAACGCTACCCATTTAAGTGTTTTACTATTTTCACCTGTAACTTTAATGGCTAGTGCATCATTGGTGTCATCGGCTGAAACATCTACACTCCAGTTAGTTTGTGGATCAACTTCTACTTCACCTAAATTAGATGTTAAAGAAGTAGTGCCACCAAAGTTATGAATCATACCTGAATACTTCCAACCTGCTTGTTCGTTGTTTCCTGAATTAATTGCTATAATATCAACATCAAACATCCAAACATTACCCGATGTAATGTCCATTCTTGATGTGCCTTGTGCGCCTACAAAAATTTCAGTTTGTGTATTGTTTGTTGTTGTTCCATTTAATACATACGTTTTTTGTACGCCGCCGCTAACAGCACCATTTGAAAGATCTAATGAACTACCTGCGTGAGCACTATCAACAATTTCTAATCTCTTAACATTAGTAACTGCTTTGCTATTACCATCTAAGTCACCGCCAAGTTGTGGAGTTGTATCTTGAACTAAACTTGTAAATGTTTCTGAAGTTAGGTAACCGCCACTTGCGTGATTGCCCCAACCGTATGCTGTATTCCAATTGGCGCTACCTGCGTTAGTAAGCCGTGCATCTGCCCTAGCATCTGTATAATATAAGTTTGTATTTTCTGGAATGTCTGCTGTACTTACTTGGTTTGCACCAGTGCCCCAATCAATATGTGTATCATTAATTGAATCTGCGGCAATACTTGTTAAGTATCCTGCCGCGCTGTGGTTGCCCCATCCGAATGCTGTATCCCAGTTAGCATTATTATAACCTGCTGGAGTATGTGCAATATTTGTTAGTTGTGAACCATCTACTGCTGGAAGTTTTGCACTACCATCTAACTGTACAATCTTACCAGCGGCTGTACCAACATCAACTGCAAGCGTAACGTCACCTGACAATCCGCCACCAGTTAACCCAGCACCAGCATTAACAGCAGTAATGTCGCCGCTGCCGCCGCCGCCTGAAACTGTACTCCAACCAACTACACCAGAGCCATTAGTTGATAATACTTGTCCTGCTGTACCATCTGTTATTGGCAGTGTAAATGCGCCGGCAAATGTTGCGGCACCTGTTGGGGATATTTCTAATACTATCGTTGGTGTGCCAGCATTGCTTACATACATACATAACGCACCTGTATTATCTGCGCCTGCACGTTTAGCATAGTAGCCACCAATATAATTTGTTACTGCGGCATTGTCTTGAATAGTAATATTAATACCACTACCAAACCCATCGCCCATATCAGTTGCTTTAAATCCTGCGGTTGACACTGCACCACTAAGTACATCTGTAGTAATGGTTCGCCTAAAAATAGGTACTTCAGTTACTTGTGTTGCTCTAAATTCTAATACAGGACTTCCTGCTGTTTTTGGTTCTATAATATCACCTGGTTTAACTACTTTATTAGGTACAAAATTTGTACCATCCCATACTAAACCTTCTCCAGTGTTTGGGGCAAGTGTATTTGTATCTACATCCGTTAAAGCATTAATGCCAGAGGCCGCTATACGAATATCTGCTCTTGCATCTGCTCTAGCATTTGTGAAGTATAAATTAGTACTACCTTCTGACAATGCATCTGTGTCTGCGGCTGTTATACGTGCGTCTGCTCTAGCATTTGTGAAGTATAAATTAGTACTACCTTCTGTCAGAGCATCGGTATTCACTGCCGCGCCAAACTCACCTACGAACTTACCAATAATCTGTCTAGCATAAATGGTGTTAAATCGTTTAGTTGAATTACCAAGTACTATAACATTATCAACTTCTGGTTGCCAATTTTCATCAATATTAACAAATCTTGCATCGCCTTCTGCTATACTCATAGCACCAAGATTTGCTCTTGCCGTTGCCGCAGTTGGTAAATTGCTTAATGCTGTATCAGCAAATGCTGTTGTATTTTCTACTGCCGCTGTACCTAATCCTAAGTTAGTTCTTGCCGATGCGGCGTCTGCTATATCTGATAAGTTTGCACCAGTGCCAAGTACATTAGCAAACCTACTATCTGTTTCTGTCTTATCATAATAAGTTGTTGTGGCGGCCGCCGCCATTGTGCCTAAGCCTAATGAAGTCCTTGCTGTTGCACCTGACTCTACTACCCAAGTACTGCCGTCGCCAACTATAATGTTTCCATCTGCTTTTGCTAATCCAGCAAGTGCTGTTAAGTCTGCGTCATATGCTTGTACGCTTGCGCCTACTGCGGCAGTAACACGAGCATCTGCTCTTGCATTGGTATAATATAAATTTGTACCTTCTGCTAAATCTGATGTTGTGTTATTTCCTAAATTTTCTTCTGCAATACTTGAAGGCACCAATGTACTGCCATTCCATTTTAAAAATTGTCCTGTAGTAATGCCTACTAAATTAACGTCAGTTAATGCACCAACACTAGCCGCTCCAATACGTGCATCTGCTCTTGCATCTGCTCTTGCATCTGTATAGTATAAATTAGTACCTTCACTTAGATTTGTTGTCGATTTTGCGGCAAAGCCAGCATCAACTCTTGCATCGGCTCTTACATTTGTAAAGTAAAGGTTAGTTGAACCCTCTGACAAATCATCAGTATCATTATTTGATAAATTCTCTTCTGCAATACTAGCAGGTACTAATGTAGTACCATTCCATTTTAAAAATTGTCCTGTAGTAATGCCTACTAAATTAACGTCAGTTAATGCACCAATACTTGCCGCCGTAATACGAGCATCTGCTCTAGCGTCTGTATAATATAAGTTGGCACCTTCTGCTAAATTAGCAGTTGTTTTTGCTGATAATCGTGTATCCCATCTTGCATCTGTATAGTAAAGATTTGTTCCTTCACTTAAATCACTTGTTGATTTTGCTGTTAATGCTGAATCAAATCTTGCTTGTGTATAATATAAATTTGTGTTTTCTGTTACAACACTTGTATTAAGTGTTTGAAAGGACTTATCACCTCTGTAATATTGTAAAGATGACCCTGCTGTCAATGTACCTTCTTTCAATGCAAGTGCATCAAACACTGCATTTTGTGAAGGAGCAATATCTACTGTGCCGTTGTTAATTGCATCTGCAACTGCGGCTGCTTTTGCTCTTGCGGCTGTAAAGTAAAGGTTACTCGAACCTTCTGATAAATCATCAGTGTCATTATTGGCTAAGTTTTCTTCTAGAACATTGGACGCAATAAATTTACTATTGCCACTATCCCATTTTAGAAACTGACCATCTGCAATGCCTGTTAAATCAACATTGCTTATATCACCAACACTAGCCGCTCCAATACGTGCATCGGCCCTAGCATTTGTAAAGTATAAATTAGTACCCTCTGCTAAGTTAGTTGTTGATTTTGCGGCAAAGCCTGCATCTACGCGAGCATCTGCTCTAGCGTTTGTGTAGTACAAATTTGAACCTTCTGATAAGTCGCCTGTGTCAGCGGCTGTAATGCGAGCATCTGCTCTAGCATCTGTGTAATATAAATTAGCACCTTCTGCTAAGTTGGCAGTTGTTTTAGCAAGTAAACGTGTATCCCAACGTGCATCTGTGTAATAAAGATTTGATCCTTCTGCAATACCTGTAGTTAATGTGCCTGCGGCCAAATATGCTGTTGCCGCTGTTGTTGCCGCTGTACCTAATCCTAAGTTAGTTCTTGCTGTTGCGGCATTTGCTACATCGCTTAAATTGCTTGCCGCTGTTAATTGTAATGCATCACCTGCATCAACATACTGTTTAGTAGCGGCATGTAAATTAATTGTTGGAGCACCTGACAATACTAATGCACCAGTCATTGTGCCGCCTGCTAATGCTAATTTAGTTGCAATTGAATTTGTAACTGTAGTTGAAAAGTTAGCATCATCGCCTAATGCGGCCGCCAATTCATTTAGCGTATCCAATAGGCCCGGTGCTGTATCAATGGCATCTGCTACTGATGTATCAACATAACCTTTAGTAGCGGCATGTAATGTATTTGTTGGTACACCTGACAATGTCAAAGCACCCGTCATTGTACTGCCTGCTAAGGTAACATAATCACCTGGTGTAAAGCCAACTAAGTTAGTTGCTGATGTTGCTGTATCTGCATTACCTTTAAAAGATACTGCATAAATTTTATTAAATCTTTTTACTCCTGTGCCTAAACTTGTTGTGGCATCAGCAGTTGGAACCTTAGATGTGTCTAAATGTAAATATTTTGCATCTGCTTCAATAGTTGAAGAAATTGCTAAGTTTGTTCTAGCATCTGCGGCTGTAACATCACTTAAATTATTTGCTACTTTTACAAATGCTGTATCTGCTAAACTATTAAGTGTTGTAGCATCTGTGCTGGCAGCAATTGTAATGTCATCAACATTCTGGATAATTGTAACATTAGTACCTGCTGTTAAACTTCTAAATCGTAAATTTGCTCCGTCCTTATCTCTAAAAACATTCGAACCGGAGCCTGTGCTTACACCATTTGTAATATCACCAGTGCCCGTGCCTGTTGCGGCAATAGTGAGTTCGTTTACATCGGATGAAACATTAATACCCGTTCCACCTATAACTGTTTTAAATCGTAAGTCTCCAAGTAATTTATCCCTGAAAACGCCAGTGCCTGAACCTACGTTCGAGCCTGTATTAATCTCACCAGTATTTCCTCCATCGGGTAAAACACTATTAATAAACGCTTGCGTTACAGTATCAAACACTAACACTTGATTTAATGTTAAACTACCCGTTTGTGAAAAAGGAATACCAGTTGAGCCTACTGTACTGCTTGATGATCCAATTGACATATCTATATTTCCCCAGAATTATCTTAAAAGATTTCTATATAGGTATTTATCTAATTTAGGTTTGCTTAATGATTAAGAAGTACTTGTATAAGTTGGCCGCTCTGCATACTATCGTTATTCGCAGGGGTAATATGGGTGCGATCAACACGAACACGAAGAAATATAAAATTGCCTTCAAAACTACGTGCTATTGTTGTGGTCGTTGCGGCCGCATATACTAAAGGAACTGTAGCACCATCCAAATTAATAGCAAACCAATCACTTTCAGTTGGTGCGTTTGCTAATGTTCCTTCAACATAGATTTTACCAATAAATCCTGCTAAATAAAATGCCATTGTATGTAGTCCGTCGGTATAACCATAAAATGAGTCGCCGCGAACTTTGTCACTAGTGACGTTGAACTGTGTTCCTGTGGATCCTAAAACTTGTATCGATTTTGCCATAACAATTATATTTATCTATCTTAGAATCATTTCATCTGCTAACTCTGGGATTGACTCAAATACATTTTGTCCTTTAATTTTATCCATCTCAAGTGTATATTTTACCATTTCATTATGTACTTGGTTTCCGAGATATGTGATTTTACATAACGAAGTAATAAGTTTTTCATAACGCTGATCGTCTTTATTTTTATAATATTGTATAATTTTTTCTATTATATGTGGCCGTAATACAGAGACAGAAAGATAATTTGGTTGGAAAACAAAATGATTTAATTGTATAGAATCATATACGTTCTCATATTTGTTAACCATAGTGCCCCACCATTCAACAATCTTATCTAATGAGAATATATTATATACTTGAATGGTTGGAAACAAGTGAAACTTAACATTACGTTGATCCTCAAAAGTTATTAAAAACTTCTCAATATTTTCTACTTTAGCAAACTGTTGTGGCGAATACCTTATATATGTTCCAACATCGCCAACACCATCAACTGATATAGTTATTATAATCCTCTTTGCTTTTTCTAATAGCAGTTTAATTCCTTTTATTTCTTTTCCTAATATAGTTCCATTTGTAACAAGTTTAATAATTAAATCTTGCAGTACATTTATTTCTAATAAATGCTGTAAGACAGGAAGTAACTCTGGGTTCATAAAAGGTTCACCGCCCTTTATAGTTAACACTTTTAAATGTGTTAAATCAATTTCTTTAAGATGCGATACTATATCAAATGATGTTGTAGGCGGCCGCTTTTGATGTCGAATAAGATCAGATGGTAACATTTCTTCATATTTTAACCACGAACTACTAAAAAAAGAATTACATGGAGCACAACTCAAATTACATGTATTACTATTATTAAGTTCTAATGATGTAATATTATCTTGCCAACCAGGATACAATCTTCCACCATCTTCAGGAAGTGATACCCAATTCATTTTTTGACTTCGGCCGGTTCTTTGATAGCTTCTGTCGCAAGTCCTACATCCTATTGGAATTTTGTTCTTACGAGTTATATCTTGTATTCGTTTTCTCTGTTTTGATTCTATGATATCTTTTAACCGATAAGAATCAGACATTACACCAAAGTCGTTGTTGTTTTGTAGAGTTGTGGCGCGGGCGCGCGGCCGGCCGAAGGGCTGTTGATCGCCATATGCACAGCAAGGTTTTATACTTTTATCTGTATCAATTAATATACCTGTAAATGGTGCTGAGCAGATCTGCGTTGACATACAAATATTTAGCTAAAAAAAGCCCCCTACGTATTCTTGTAGGAGGCTTTTAACTGTCTTGTAATAGCATAAATTTCTACCTCTTCTATATTTTAGAAACGCTACGGTTTCGAATCACTGAAATAATTGCTATAGTGTATTCAATACCATTACAACGATATTTAACTATTATATTATAAAATGCGGTTTAAATACCGTAATAACCCATATATTATTGAACGTCTGGTTTCTTTTCTTCAATACCAAGTTCTTTTTCTAGTTTTTCTATTTTCTCGTTGAGTTTGTCTATCTGCGTGGCCTGGGCAGAAATATTTGTTCTTAAACTATCATGTTTAACCTCAGCATCTTTGTTCTGATCTACTATATTTTGATAATCACTGTCCCAGTTATCTTGCTGAGATTGAATTTTATCTTCTAATTCTTTAATGCGTTTAAATAAATCACTTATCTGACTGCTCATCAATGTCCTCAAACAACCGTGCTTCAGCCTTACGACGCCGTGTTAGGCCTTTAGATACTCGGCCACCGGCTCTGTTCCATCTTTTCATTTGATACGGTACTTCAGTATATTTACCTGCATTCAGGACTTTAAGCATAGTGCTTCTACGTAAATTAGTTGGGCCTAAATTATATACCCAACTTGTTAATGCATCAAATTGATTTTGCTCGAGATCAACAGTGACATACTTATTAATGTAATCCTCAAATTCTTTTAATTCTTCAGCAAGCATACGTTCTGCTTGATCTTCAGTAATACGCATACCTTCATTAACATTTTTAGTATGGCCGTATCCGATTGTCCATTTACCAACTAAGTCTTGATATGCTTCAAGCTCGCAACCTTCAAATCGTTTAATTAAGTCGATGCCTCTTTGATTAATTTTCAATTTTTAATTCCTT
>Ga0209554_1001666_pt1 | contig 16511 bp, 14 predicted proteins | sample MarorgKNORR_S2LV_5_FD_188221 | JGI IMG/M metagenome (GOLD analysis project Ga0209554, IMG submission 188221) | Marine microbial communities from the Southern Atlantic Ocean, analyzing organic carbon cycling - Bottom_A/KNORR_S2/LV (SPAdes) (version 2) | ecosystem: Environmental > Aquatic > Marine...
AATGCCTGCAATCATTGAAGCGTTCACTGCACTTGAAACTTGGGATGCAGAGTCGATTGATGCGTGCTTACATACGCTTGCAGAGGATCTTGCCGGTGGTGCACTTGGAAAAGTTGCCCAGCCTGTGAGAATTGCAGTTGCAGGGGGTCCAGTTTCTCCGCCCATTGGTGACACGTTAGTTTTACTTGGCAAGGAGTCGTCACTTTGTCGATTGTCTCGATGCCTAGAACATTTTTTAGCGACATGTGACGCCTGAGATGCAGACCCCAGCAACAACGAAGTCAGAGATTATGCTTGAAGGGTTTATCGATTACGCCGGCTTATACCCGCCTGCCAACTTAGAAATGCAGCCAGTTGTGAACAATTGGTCATCGTTTTTACAGTCGGATGATCATTGGATGCTTGCACGCTTGATTATTCCAGCGAACAGGCTTGATGAATTTAAAAGTGCTGCAGTTGATCTCTTGCCAAAACAAGGAGAAGAGATGTGGCAATTGAGTGTATTGCTTCCACCAGCGTGTAGCGAACATTTCGAATCTGCTCTGCAGTCAGTAATAGAATTTAATATGGATTCATGTGGCGCAGTTGCAAACGTTATTGAATTTAAAGCAGACACGACTTCTGAAATTGACAGTGCACTTTCCATGTTGCACGATGATCTCTTTCCATATATTGAATTGCCAATCATAGAAGATCCACGCGGTTTAATTGCATGTTTATCTGGTGCAATTGCTGGTGCGAAGGTGCGTACTGGTGGTATTGAAAGGGAGATGTACCCATCTTCTCAAACTCTTTCAAGATTTATACACAGTTGTGCAATTGCTGGGCAGTCCTTCAAAGCAACTGCTGGAATGCATCATCCATGTCAACATCAAAATGATTCTGTTGGTGTGCTTGAGTTTGGTTTTCTTTCTGTTCTTCAAGCAACCGCAGCAGCAAGTGTGGGTAATGCTAGTGTGGAAGAAGTGGAACAGATTTTGAATACTCCATTTTCAGATTTTTCAGAATTCACTGAATGCCAATTAGAACAAGTACGAGCAGAATTGTTCAATTCGCTCGGTACGTGTTCTTTTGATGATTCGAGGGAAGATTTACGAGGTATGGGATTACTAAAGGATTCAACATGATTGATCACACACATGATGTAGAAGCAAAGAGTTGGGTGGCAGATGGTACTGGAAGAATCGACTTCCCGATTCAAAATCTTCCATGGGGAGTCTGTAGCACAAACGGAATTGTGGTTGCAATTGGTGATCAAGCAGTGGTGTTGAGAAAGGCACTTGATCAAAACAAGTTGCAATTTTCAGATGAGATCGCAACTGCATTGCGACGTGATACTCTCAATGATTTCATGTCACTTGGTCAAGAGACTTGGACGCTCGTTCGCCATGCAATCTTCACACTCTTATGTGGAGAACCAGCCCCCGAAATTTTATCAACACAACAGGAGTTAGATTTAGTGTTACCTGCCACAATCGGCGATTACACAGATTTTTACGCAGCGAGGAACCATGCTACGAATGTAGGAAAAATGTTTCGGCCTGATGGGGATCCCCTCATGCCAAATTATTTACATTTGCCTGTGGGATATCATGGCAGGGCCAGCAGCGTTGTAATTTCTGGCACTGAAATCAAACGACCATATGGTCAACTCAAACCCGATGACAGCGCCCCAGTTTTTGCGCCTTGTAAACTGCTCGATTATGAACTTGAGTTCGGTGCATTCATTGGCACTGGAAATACGATTGGAGAGCGCATCACGATGGATGATGCAATGGAACACTTCTTTGGCATCGTGATCTTGAATGACTGGTCTGCAAGAGATGTACAGAAATGGGAGTACCAACCACTTGGACCGTTCAATGCAAAGAATTTTGCCTCGACAATCAGTCCTTGGATTGTGACGATTGACGCACTTGCACCATTTAGAAAAAATGGTCCCGATCGATTAGAGTCTGATCCTGAAATACTTAATTATTTACAACCAGTTACTGAGGATGTGTTGGACATCAATTGTTGTGTATCAATTTCATCGCAGACAATGCGAGACGATGATGTTAATGCGATTCAGTTAACAAAAAGTTCACTCACGAATCTTACGTGGTCATTCGCCCAAATGCTTGCGCATCACACAAGTACAGGTTGCCCAATGAATAGCGGTGATCTTATTGGCAGCGGAACAATAAGCGGCGAGACGAAAGACAGTCGCGGTTGTATGTTAGAACTTACTTGGCGAGGCACTGAGCCAATTGACTTGCCAGATGGAACACAACGTCGTTTCTTACAAGACGGCGACGAATTGACAATTAAAGCGTGGTGTGAATCAGAAGACGCAGTGCGTATCGGCTTTGGTGCTTGCAGGGGCTTAATTTTGCCTGCAACAAAATAAACTATCCGCACGATAGTTTATTTGCCTAAAGGAATTGGCTCCCAATCTTCCCATGATTTTGGATAGGCATCATCGTCAATGTCAAGGGCTGCCTTTGTTGGGAAGAGTGGCCTGAATGTATCACACATCACGACAAGTTCGTCTGTATATGTGCTGTCTAGAGAATCCTCGACAGTTCCCGGATGTGGTCCGTGGGCAATACCTTGTGGGTGCATTGTCATAGAACCTTCGCCGATCCCCTTGCGGGCGGTGTACTTGTTATCACAGTAATACATCACTTCATCACTATCAACATTGGAATGGTTGTACGGAACTTTAATTGCTTCTGGATGGAAATCTAGCATGCGTGGTGCAAAGGCGCAAATGACAAAATTTCCACCTTCAAAAACTTGGTGAGTCGGTGGTGGCATGTGATGTTTTCCAACAATCGATGAAAAATCCAATGCATTAAAAATATACGGGTAGTAACAACCATCCCATCCTACGATATCCAATGGGTTATAAGGGTATAAGTAACTATGCACGCTGTTGCGTGCTTTAATTCTAACTTCAAATTCGCCCATTTCATCGTACATCAAAGGTAATTGTGGAATTTGCAAATCTCTCTCACAATAGGGGGCGTGTTCTAAAAATTGTGATGTCGTTTTTGCAATGTATCGTGGGGGCGGTTTAATATGAGAACCATTCACAGTTTCTATGTACATGAAACGATTTTCAGGTCCATCTTTTGGAGCCTTATCGAATTCCATTTTGTAGATCGTGCCTTTAGGAATAATGACAAAATCAAATTTTTTAAATTTCAATGTGCCAAACATGGTGTACATTGTGCCGGTGCCGTCATGTATAAAGATACATTCGTCACCCTGTCCGTTTTTGAAGTGATACTTCATTTCAGTTTCGGGAACGCAAACACCCATTTCACAATCACTGTTACCAAACAACACAGTGCGACCAGTAATCGGATCACCCTTGGCGGATAATTTGCTAGAAACGACATGTCGCATACGCATAACATTTGTCTCAACATACTCCTGTTTCGTCGAGTATTCGTGTTTCCAGCCAGAAACCTGTGTTGGTGGATGGATGTGATATAGCGTTGAAGTTGAACCAACAAACCCTTCTGTTCCAAAAACCTCTTCAGAGTAAAGTACCCCGTCTGGTCTACGAAATTGAATATGTCGTTTCGGTGGAATTTCGCCTAGGGAGGTGTAGTATGGCACGTATAGATTCCTCTAGTGAGTTAAAAGTTTCCGCGGCGTTCTTGCTCAAGTTCTAGTGCTTCAAACAAGGCTTTAAAATTACCTTTTCCGAAGGATTGACTCCCACGCCTGCAAATGATTTCAAAGAACAGGGTGGGTCGGTCTTGTACTGGTCGAGTAAAGAGTTGCAAAAGATAGCCCTGGTCATCACGGTCGACAAGAATACCTAGTTCTTGGATGAGTTTCTTCTCTTCTTCGATATCACCAACGCGATCCCAAACAAGTTCATAATACGTGTCAGGAAGGCGTAGAAAGTTTACGCCGCGTTTGCGTAATTCACGAATACTTGCAATGGCATCATCAGTTCGGAATGCGATATGTTGAACACCAGCTGTGTCGTTATGCCAATCGAGGTACTCTTGAATTTGACTTTTGCGCTTACCTTCGGCAGGTTCGTTGATTGGAAACTTAATCAATCCACCGCCGGATGACATAACTTTTGACATGAGTGCTGAATATTCTGTAGAAATATCATCATCGTCGAAGTGTTTGAACATTGAGAAGTCTAGAATTTTTTCATACCACTCGACAGTGTTGTTCATTTGATCAATCCCAACGTTTCCAACACAGTGGTCAATGAATTTCAACCCACATGGGTTATCTTTATTGAACTGATTGAGTGGGTGATTGATCTCAGTAAAGCCGGGAAAAATCATCCCGCCTTGTTTTACTTCAGAGAGCGCATACCCACCACTTCGGGAGACAAAAGAGTGTACGACTTCGCCGTATGTTTTGATGCCCGCACGAACAACTTCACCATTTTCATCTGTCGTTTTATAGGGCTCATAATCAACCTCAGCACCATTTTCCACAGCTTTGTTAAACGCCCGTTCTGCATCAAACACAGTGAATGCTATGTCCTTTACACCGTCACCAAAAAGATTGATATGCCTCTGTGCTGGGTGATCCTTGCCTAACCCAGTCGTGATGATCAATCTGATGTTGCCCTGTGTCAATAAGTAGGAGGCTTCTTTTCTATTGCCTGTTGTTAAATCGTCAAATTGCGTTACTTGGAAACCGAAGGTATAGGCGTAATAAAAGGCAGCCTGCTTTGCGTTTCCAACATACAGTTGAACGTGATCGACATCAATGAGATGAAGCGGGTCAGTTGTTATAACTTCCATGGGGTTTAACACTGTTTTAGGGTTCACATCAGTCTTTTGGGGCATTGAAATCTCCTCTAATCCTTCTAAAACAACCATGATACAGATATCTTCAATCTATGGAAGGATATTCTGCTGAGATTGTCAATGCCAACTATTATGCACATATATGGCTAAGTCAACTACGAGAAAGCAGGGAATAGAGACCGTAGAACCAATTGGTGAACGAGTACTTATCCGAAAGGATGATGATAGGAAAATCACGAAGGTTGGAATCCATCTTCCTGACAAAATAGAGATCCCAACACTCACAGGTCGAATTGTTGCTGTAAGCACAGTGATCGAAAACGACCCCGATTATCCCATTCAACAATACGATAAAGTTCTGTTCAATCCTAAGCACTCTATCCCAGTTGATTTTGAAGGCGATAACCGTCTCTTTGTTATTCCCATCGACGATGTTGTGGCGATCTTTAGGCGAGATACATGAGACCACTTTCTTTATGAGAAAAAAAAATAGAGGTCTGACTGCCGAGTCAGTACCTGTTTTGAAACGGATTGGTCATCGCACATTGCGAGTTCCTGGTTCAAAAAGTTTGACACAAAGGGCGATCATGCTTGGTGCGCTTGGTGCAGGTCGCACTGTGCTTATGGAACCCCTCTTTTCAGATGACACCGAGTTACTTTCGCAGGCATTGGCAACTCTCGGAGTTGGCGTCAAATGGTCATCGAAAAAACTGATCTTACATGGTATTGATGGTTCATTTCCTCGCGGTGGGATGGTGAATCTTGGCGCGGGCGGTACACCCTCAAGGTTTATGATTGCAGCAGGGTGCTTGTCTAAGGAAGAAGTTGTTGTCGACGGAAACGCCCGCATGCGTCAACGACCTGTTGGTGAATTATTAACATTACTTCAACAGTTGGGTGCAACGATCGAAGGTGATCACTTGCCAGTGACGGTGAATGGAACATCTACTTCTGGTGGTTCTCTTGCAATCCCAGTGACCCAATCAAGTCAGTTTATCTCGGCGATTCTATTACTAGCTCCATTTCTCGAAGGTGGTGTTACGCTGAGATGTGAAAAACCAATTACTTCTGAATCATACGTTGACCTAACATTGGAAATGCTTCGGACTTTTAACGTTCCTGTGCGTGAAGACTCAAATGCAACACACAGAACAATCGAAGTCGAGCACACTCGTGTTACCCACCGTGAACTAGAAATTGAACCAGATGCAAGTTCCGCCGTGTACTTTGCTGCAGTAGCGACGTTGCACGAAGGATTGTCTGTTACGCTTGAAGGCTTGCGATTGGATTCTAGGCAACCAGATACAAAGGCAATACGTTTGCTTGGGTCGATTGGTGCTGATATACAAGAAACCACATCGGGATTGCAAGTTACTGGTACAGGAACTATCCGAGGGTTTGGCGATCTTGATGCTTCGAGTTTTCCAGATGCATCGCTTTGTTTGGCCGCAGTCGCTGCAGTCGCTGATAGCCCATCGAGAATTTATGGACTTGAAACCCTTCCCCTGAAAGAGTCTGACAGAATTGAAGTGATGGCGCGTTCGCTTGCAAAAGCAGGATGTGGAGTTGGGGCAGGAAAAAGTGATCTTAGAATTACTCCACTTTTAGAAGGAAATCATGAACCAACCGCCATAGATCCAGTTGGTGATCACCGAATAGCGATGTCTATGGCAGTGTTAGGTACCAAGAGATCTGGAATTTCGATAGTTGATCCAACTTGTGTATCCAAAAGTTACCCAAACTTTTGGATAGATTTGCGTGAAGTGTACGAAGGAAATGATGCGTCATGACACATTTTCGATACTTTGCAAAACAAATGCTGCAATGGCGAGGACGATTGATTCTTGCAATTGCGCTTGCGATTTTTTCTGCGATGGGATTAGGCGTTGGACTCTTGAGTTTAGGCCCAGCACTTTCACTTATTCTTAATCCTGAAAGTGGACAAGCACTTTCAGAACTTGCAACGCAATTTAATGCAGAGAAGCACATTTTTACAATTCCACAGTGGCTCATCAATGATCTGCCAACAGGTCGCTTTGAAGGCGTTGTCTTCATTCTTATAGGAGTAGGGTGTTTGACAATTATTGGTGGGGTTGCGAATTTTTTACATGCATACTTAAGCGGATGGATTGCTGTTCACACAGTTGTCGGAATTAGGAAACAAGCGTTTGGTCACGTACTAGGGTTGGAACTTTGTCGTGTCCTGCGAAGCGGTGCAAGTGAATTTGTTTCTCGCATTGTGCGTGACGCAGAAGCACTGCAAGTAGGTTTGACTGTCTTAATGGGTAAATCCATTGCGCACTTATCAAAAGGTATTGTCGCCTTCATCGTTGCGTGTTTTTTTGATGTAAGGCTTGTCGTGATCGCACTTTTAGTCATACCTATTCTTGCTTTTGTATTGCAACGTATTGGACGTCGAATCCGAAAAGGATCAAAAACATCACTTGCTGTTCAACAAGAACTTTTGAGGATTTCGAACGAAGCGGTTCAAGGGTTACGAGCAGTTAAAGTGAATACAGCAGAACAATCCATTGAAAACACATTTTCTAATGAAAATGACTTGCTCATCAAAGCCGAGATGAAAGTTCGAATTGCACGAGCCCTGATGAGTCCATTGATGGAAATTCTTTCAATTATTGTTCTTGGTTCACTTGCAGCAATTGCAGCAAAGTCAATTATCGATGGCGTACTTGAGTTTGATCGCTTCTTACTTGCTATTGGTTCTCTAGCAGTTGCAGGTGGCTCGCTTCGTCCGCTCTCTGGCATGGTCGCGCAAATACAAGCTGCGGAAGCACCAGCCCAGAGGTTACAAGAGATACTACAAATACCACTCGAAGATGAAATGGAACGCAAGGAACTTGCAAGACACAACAATTCGATAGTGTTTGATGGAGTGACATTTCGATATGACAACAATGGCGACCCATCGATTGACAACGTGTCACTCTCTATCAATCATGGAGAATGCGTGGCAGTAGTTGGTCCAAATGGGTCTGGAAAGACGACGCTTCTTTCAATGCTTCCGAGGCTGTTGACCCCTCAGGAAGGAACGATACTGATTGACTCTCAAGACATCGCAGGTGTTGATTTACATTCGCTTCGTTCCCAGATTGGTGTTGTAACTCAGGAAACTGTTCTTTTTCGAGGCACGATTGCAGAGAATATTCGATTCGGAACAGAAGCAACTATGGAAGAAGTACGTGAAGCCGCAGTACATGCACATGCTGCTGAGTTTATCGAAGCGATGGAAGGACAATATGAAGCAGATGTTTATGAATCAGGGACTTCACTCAGTGGTGGTCAACGTCAACGCTTGGCAATTGCAAGAGCGATGTTACGTGACCCAGCAATTCTTATTCTTGATGAAGCGACAAGTCAAATTGATACTGAATCAGAAGCGTTAATCAATGATACACTCGATAGTTATTGTGAATCAAGAACAGTGTTAATTATCGCACATCGATTATCTACGGTACAGATGGCAGATCGAATTTTGGTTCTCGACAAAGGCAAGTTAATTGATTCAGGCACGCATTCGGAATTACTCGATCGCTGTGATGTCTATGCACGATTAACTCAGACTCAACTTGTTTCTTCAGCAGATGGTTAATTGCATAAGATTTTTTGCGTGTATTCTTGTTGTGTTTCTATGCAATTGTTCCTCAGAGGAGTGCGAATCTCAACCAGAGGGCATCCGCATCATTTCACTCAGTCCAGGCATTACAGCATCTCTTATTGATATGGGATTTGAAGAACAAATTGTTGGGCGATCTGCGTTCTGTGACAAACAAGTAGAAGCAATCCCAGTTGTGGGTGACTTGCATACGATTGACTACGAACGGTTACTCAGGCTTCAGCCAACCCACGTATTTGTTCAACCTCAAGCGGTCGGTGAGGATTCACATTTACAAGAACTCGCGAACAACAATGCTTTTATTCTTCGAAATTGGAAACTCAATACCATAGAAGACATCCGAACATTGGCATCGGAATTGTCTAGCGTGTTAGTATGGAATGACTCAGCCATTCTCATTACAATTGGTGACACTTCCATTTCAGATGCTCCAACGTTGATAATGACAAGCGGTAGTGAACAACAAGTTGGGATCTGCTTTGGAACTAATACGTACCTAGACGATGTCTGGAGATCGCTAGGTGGTGTGAATGCCTTAGATAGCGATGGTTGGAGAATGCTTTCGATCGAAGACATTGTAAGGCTCTCTCCGGATAGAATTCTCCTTGTGTCAGATTCTGTATTTACACAAAGCAGCCCAATTGAGAAACTAGGTATACCTGTGGTGAGATTTGTGCACAAAGATGTCTTGATTCCATCAACTCGAATCGTGGATGTAGCAATGGCATTGCAGGAAAGTTTGGGGGAAGCCCAATGAGATCAAAACATATTTTTGTTTGGATTGTTCTGTTGGTTGTCCTTGGTGCGTGTTGTATAACAAGACTGATGCTTACTCGGAGTACTTCTGGGGAACTCTCCTTAGCGTGGCCAGAGACAACCTACATTGACTACCGACTTGTTCCGATGTTAGCCGCAATCATTGTTGGTGGAGCCTTGGGTGTATCGGGGATGGGTTTACAAGTGTTGTTGAGAAACCCGCTTGCTTCTCCTTGGATTCTGGGGTTATCAAGCGGGGCGGGGTTAGGTGTGATGGCGTCGATGATGATTGCTCATCAACGTGGTATCGGTATTCCTGAGGGTGAAACCATTGGTGCAGTTGTCGGTGCACTCGTTGCACTTGTTGCAGTGTATTTGTTGTCTCGAGGGCGAGGTGGTCTAGATCCTGTCACAATGGTACTTGTTGGCGTCGTTGTTTCAGTAATTTGTGGTGCAGGAATTATGGTGCTGCAACATCTTGTTCCGATGGGTCTTCGAGGTTCTTTTACGACTTGGTTGATGGGAAGTTTGCCAGAGACGATGTCCTACACACGGCTGGGCATTTTAGGTGGTGTAGTTGCAGCTGGTACGCTGTTGCTTGCTTGGTGGGGTCCATCGCTTGATGCGGCCTGTCTTTCTGATGATGAAGCTACGAGTGTTGGAGTGCATCTTCCGTCATTGCGATTCCGTTTGTTTTGCGTTTCGAGTGTTCTCGCTGCTGTGGGAGTAATCATCGCAGGTCCTATTGCTTTTGTTGGATTGATTGCACCGCACGGCGCGCGATTATTGTTGCATTCTAACCACAGAATGCTGGTCGTTGGCTCAGCAGTTGTTGGTGCGATGTTACTTGTCGGTGCAGATGACGTAAGGCAGTTGGTTGATTTAGGTACAGGCCGCTTACCAGTTGGTATTTTGACGAGTGGACTTGGTGGGTTTGTTTTTCTCTTGTTATTACTTCGAGGAAGGGGCAAAGTATGAGGTTGCATATTTCATCTTTGTGCGTTCGTTATGGGAAATTGACTGCCTTGCGCGATGTGACTGCGAGTGCTGATGGCGGAAAAATTGTTTGTGTTCTGGGTCCAAACGCATCTGGCAAATCAACATTACTTCGTTGTATTGCAGGTTTACAATCACCATCAAGTGGTAAGGTCTTGTTCGATGGATCTTCCTTACTTCGATTACATCCTCGAGAGCGAGCGTCAAAAGTTGCGTGGGTTCCAAGAAGTTCCGAAGTTGGTGGCCGTTTCACCCTGCGACACGTGGTTGAACTTGGTCGTTACGCGATTGGACCATCACCCGCGAGAGTTGACGATGCACTTGCTACAGTTGATTTACTCGATCGCGCTGACACAATTTGGCATGAAGCGAGTGCGGGGATGAAACAGCGGGCATCAATTGCCAGAGTGTTAGCACAACGAACACCGGGTGGATTACTTGTCTTAGACGAACCTACATCTGCATTGGATCTTCGACACATTCGAATTGTTTCAGATGTTTTAAGAAAATGTGCATTAGAAGGGGATCTTGTGATCGCAGCGATTCACGATGTTGCTTTAGCGATTAACTTGGCTGATACAGCCTTCGTTCTTCGCAATGGCGATTTGGTTCTTGCAGGTCAAAGCTCTGCGGTTCTTTCGCCCAGTTCCCTTGGCGATGTCTTCGGTGTCGACCTCGCTTGGGCAACTGACGATGGAGGCAAACGCCACCTTGTTTCCCCGTAATTTAATTCTCCCAAACTACCTGCATTTCCACCCATCTTTCATTGACTCATAGTCAATTAACACAATAACCGTCAATTTCGTCCCTTTAAGGTGCGATATAATTGACGGCGAGTCAATTATTGGTATGCTGCGCGTATGTCAAAGATGATCATGATTATTATCATCGTGAGTACGGTGTGGTCGGTGATCTCTGGGTTAATTGAGAAGCACAAAAAGGATAAACTTGCCTCCCAAGGCGGTGATTTATCTAGACGCAGTCAATTGAAACAACAGGACTTTCAAGTTTCTACGCAACCCCAGACACCCGCCGAACTCTTCGAAACAAGAATCAACGCCCTAAGGCAGAGGTCACCTACGCGTGTTGTTGTGCCAAAGCCGGAAATTGTCAAAAGTGCTCGGAAGCCAAGAGATACTACAATTCAGAAGATCGAACCCCTACATAAGGAAGATTGTCCACTGCCTGCGAAGCAGCGTGTTGGACACCGACATTCGCGTGCATGGGCTTTCTACAGGATATTGAAGACAACTCGTGGGATTAGAACTGCTGTGATTCTCAGCGAAGTCCTTGGTAAACCAGTTTCACAACGATAAACCTGTAATAAGCCCAAGATCGCTACACGATCGTCGCAGATCGCTATACTTCGCGACATTAACATTCGGAAGGAATGGAGATTATGCGTCATGATTGATATTCGAAAACTCAAAGAACTCGTCAAATTAATGGTCAATAACGATCTCGCCGAAATTGACCTCCGTGATCCTGATGAACAGGTGACATTAAGGCGTCACGGTGAACCTGTTGTTATGCCCCAAGTTTCTACGCCAACAACCCCCGTTGCTTCGGCTATATCAACAACAAATGATCCGCCCGCGGCAACTACTTCTGAACCCTGCGGTGAAGAAATTCTCAGCCCAATGGTAGGAACATTTTACGTTGCATCAGATCCAGACTCGCCCCCGTTTATCAAAGTTGGTGACGCGGTAGATGCTGATACCAAAGTTTGCGTTATCGAAGCAATGAAAATTTTCAATGAGATCAAAGCACAATGCAGTGGAACGATCTCCAAAGTACTCGTCGAAAATGGTGAGGCTGTTGAGTTCGGGCAGCCTTTATTTATCGTTACACCGTAACAGAGGATCACTCAAAACATGTTTTCTCGAATCCTCATTGCGAATCGTGGTGAAATTGCCCTGCGTATTATCCGGGCAGCACGTGCTCTGGACATTGAAACTGTCTGCGTTTATTCCGAAGTCGATGCAGATGGGCCTTGGCTTGAATTTGCAGACAAAACGGTTTGTATTGGCAAGGGTCCATCTTCTGATTCTTATTTGCGAATTGATAGAATCATTTCCGCAGCAGAAATGACAGACTCCGAAGCAATCCATCCCGGATATGGGTTCCTTGCAGAAAATGCTCACTTTGCAGAAGTTTGCAGAGATTGTCATATTGAATTCATTGGTCCGTCACCTGAGGCGATGGCAAAACTTGGTGACAAACTCAGTTGTAAAAAACTTGCAAGAGAAGCAGGTACTCCAGTTTTCTCCGGAACTGATGGTGAAATTGAAGATCTTGCACAAGCCATTGAGATGGCAGACATTATTGGCTACCCCGTGATCGTTAAAGCCTCCGCTGGTGGTGGTGGAAAGGGTATGAGGGTTGCGCACAATGTAGCCGCACTTCACACCGCACTAACATCCGCTCAACAAGAAGCGATTGTATCTTTTGGTAATGGCGCAGTCTATCTCGAGAAATTTTTAGAGAACGCGCGTCACATTGAAGTCCAAGTGCTCGGTGATAAACATGGCAATGCAATCCACCTTTATAACCGTGATTGTACCAGCCAGCGGCGACACCAAAAATTGGTTGAAGAGGGGCCAGCCCCCGGAATTGATCCGGAGATTCGTGACCGAGTTTGTGAATCAGCAGTGGAACTTATTCGCAAAGCGAAATACAGTGGTGCGGGAACCGTTGAATTTCTCATGAACTCCAAGCAAGAATTTTTCATGCTTGAAGTAAACACTCGCGTTCAAGTTGAACATCCTGTAACAGAGATGATTACAGGAGTCGACATCGTGAAAGAATCTATTCGGGTTGCAGCGGGTGAACCGCTTTCATGGAAGCAAGACGAAATTCGTTTGTTTGGTCACGCAATTGAATGCAGAATAAACGCTGAAGACCCTGAAAATAATTTTATGCCACAACCGGGTTTAATTGAAACGTGGCAGTTGCCCGGTGGCCCTGGTGTTCGCTTCGAAACGCATGTCCGTTCTGGCTATCGAATTCCACCGAACTATGATTCAATGATTGGAAAACTTATCGTTTTTGGACGTGATCGAGAAGAAGCCATTGTTCGAATGCGTTGTGCTCTTGCAGAAATGAAAGTTGGTCCAATTGCAACGACGATTCCACTACACCAACGCTTAATGAATCACCATGCGTTTGTGAACGCAGAATTTGATATACATTGGGTTGAACGATTATTAGAAACTTAGAATGAATCGGATCGTTTTGGAATGTACACGTCACACGTACCAACGACAACATCACCAAGCAACAATTCCACAACAGTTTGACCTTCGGTCACTTGGAAGATCAAGACCATCCTTTTGATACCACTTGTTGGAATTTGAGGGAGTTCCCCAATGGTGTGAATTGGTGTTCGTGGCGAGAGTGTGAGATCCATCTTCTTGTCAGCGTCAACGTAATATCCGATCGGCCAATATTTATTTCGATCATTGTCGACAAGTACTATTTCAGCATTTGGGCCAACAGCAGGAAGCAAATTAAATATTGAAGCGTTTGTATTTAGACTGACATCGATTTGAACAATTTTACTGCCTTCATCTTGTTTCACGCCCTTTACACGTAGTTTCCCTCTGACACCAGGGGTAACCCATTTTTTGATCAACTTGCCTTCCGTAAAGTAATTTCCATCTACCGAAATGCTACTTGGAAGACCGTTCAATGAAAGCGTCAGCCGGCCAAGGCGCTGCGTGACATCAATTAGCGTGTCAATTGGGTAGCCCATGACTGGTCTGTTAGCAAGAATGTCTTCAACAGAAATTGGTTCGCCTCGGTATCGAGAACTATGTGCGCTGGTTAAAGCGTTTGGGTCAATGACTGGCATGTCAAGTCTGGTGCCTCGGATTTGTAAAAATCGAGGCACAAATGAACTGTTTGTTTCAAACACGAGTGTGATGTCTGCAGTTTTTCTTGCGGGAATACTTGTAATATAATGGGAAACCGCATCAAAAGTAAATAACTGAATCCCAGCATCTTGCGTTTCTTGTTCCCAGCGAATTGGGTATACAATCTTAGGAGATGCATTGCCTTTTGGTTTACCAATTAAACGAATTTGAGAATTCGAAAGGCTCAATTGCCAGCCAAAATCTAAAGCAATTGCTTTGAAGTGAACCTGCACGATGATCAGCCCATCATCACTCATTTGTACTCTAGTTACTGAGGCTCCATCGGGTGCGAGTGAAAGTTGCCCCTTGCCCCCTTCAAATGAATCTCTCACAAGGCAAGACTGTTCGTCTAGGTTTGGATTGTAATGTCGAAGAGGTGCGTTACTAATATCAGGTCTGAATGATCCAACACTAAGTAGCGAGAAAAAGTCGTTTGTTAACTTTGTAAAGGGTACGATCAGTTGCCCACCAACATGCGTTACTTTTGCAGTGCTGTTGTCACGCCCATATCCTTGAAAGCCCATGATTTCAGATGTTGATTGGAGGAATCCAGCGCCTATCAAACAGATTCCTACAGTAAGAACTCCAGAACACAATCCCACAACTCCACCGAACCCAAGGTTAACTGCTTCAGAGAACCTTGTGTTACCAATTGCAACTTTGTCAGCAATCACTCGAAGCACGAGCAATGAAACCGCAAACGTTCCTATGAGGGACACGCCCCATGCATAATTGTCAAAAGTGCCACCAGTCATCATTACAGTTGCAAACGGTTCCCAGAATGCAAATGCAAGCGTACCCGCAGCAATGACGCAAACCAAATGCAGGACTGCGCTGAGTAATCCTTGGGTTGCCCACCAATATGCAATCAGGGCAGTCATGCCAATCAATAAAAGGTTAAATACAATGATCATGTTTACGTCACTTTTTCTTTTCGCCAGAAGCGACTTTCTTTTTCTTTGATTTGGAAGCCTTCGTAACTCGACCAAATTCATCAAGGGTAGTAATGCCTGCTGCAACTTTTGCCCAGCCAACATCTTGGAGTCGTATTGGTTGTTGTTCTCTTTGGGCAAGGGTGATTGCTGCCTTCAAGTCGCCAGCAATTAAATGTTTGCGAATATCTTTAGTTAAGAACATCGTTTCAAACACAGCAATTTGACCGAGGTATCCACTACCCCTACAAACTGGACAGTCGAAGACCTTATTTTTGACTTGGACTTGTCCACCTGCACTGTAAAGATTTTCAACATCTTTAATGGGTAGCCCTTGCTTGGCCAAATCTTCAGAAGGCTTGTAAGCCACTCTGCAGTTTTCACAAACTTTTCGCACGAGTCTTTGATACGAAATTGCTTGCAAACTGTTAAATGCTTCACGTGGGTCGCCAACGAGTGAGGCCCACTTTGAAATAAGATCCTTAAACGAAGTTGCATTCATGCCGACAAAAATCAATGGACCATCAAGTCCACTCTTTGCAGCCAATCTTGCTGCTCCTGCATCTTCCATGTCTGCAGCGAGAACAATTTCAGGATCACGACGCAGAATTGTCTGAAGATTTGTTGTGTAATCACCACCATCAGCACCAACAATTTGGTGGGTGACACCTTCAAGCGTAGAAATGTTTTCTTGCTCTAGTGCAATAATGTTATTGAGGTAAGAGTCATGGCTGTGTACCAACGCGTAAGAAGTTGTTGTTAATCCTTGCTGCTTTTCACTACCGATAAGTACAACACCGTGACGATGTTCATCCTGTTTGTACTTGTTGAAACCTTCGATTTGTTCAGGCAAAAGGCCGGATAAATCGAGTGGCACTTGCACACGTTTTTCTCTATCAAATTCAATTATTAGATAGTGAGATCCAGTTGAACCCGAGGCAGACAAATCGATAAGACAACTACCTCGCTCATCTATCACTGTAAAGGTTCCGTGCTGTTTTCTTCGAACATCTGAGGGGTCAGTACCAGCAAGTTCTTTCAAGAAAGCAACGACTTCAACACCATTTTTTGCTGACAACACTTCTGTTTTGCTTGGGATGCCGTCTATTAAATAAACACCTTGACAACCTTTAGAGTTAAGTTTTATCTCAAGCCGAGCGGATCTTACATCGAGTGCTGGGACAAGAAGTGATTCTGCATCCAAGTAAGTGATTAGTTTTTTATCTGTTTTTTCTGGAACGGTAACTTCTCCGTTTGCTCCATCAAATTTTAATGTTACTGCCCGCCCTGCTTTGAGGGCTCTGCGTTGCTCTACACGCTCTTTCAGCGATCCCATGTTGAGATGAAATTGTTCTGTTTCAGGAACGTTCGCATTGCGATGTTTCCAATACAAAACTGTTGTAGTAAATAAGACAATCACGCCTACTGGAAAACTAATGTAAAAACTAGGTATTAATAACATTAAAGCAAGACCAGCACCTGCGCCAGCGAGATGGTAAGA
>Ga0209554_1001667_pt1 | contig 16511 bp, 13 predicted proteins | sample MarorgKNORR_S2LV_5_FD_188221 | JGI IMG/M metagenome (GOLD analysis project Ga0209554, IMG submission 188221) | Marine microbial communities from the Southern Atlantic Ocean, analyzing organic carbon cycling - Bottom_A/KNORR_S2/LV (SPAdes) (version 2) | ecosystem: Environmental > Aquatic > Marine...
GAGTTCATCGCCTTCACGGCTGAAGTCGCGGCACTCCGGACCGAGGCCCTCTCTCCTGTCAAAGACCCAGCCGCTGAGGAGAACGGTTACCTGGCGCGTATCGCGAGCGAAGCCCGTCGGGCCGGCGTGGACTTCGAGGAAGTGTTCTTCCTCTCCGCCGAAAGCGGCCTTGTCATCGGCTCCACCGCTCCTAAGCGGATCGGAGACGATCACGCTTCGGAGGCCGTCTTCCTGGAGGGGCGGTACGTGGCGAGGGCGCACAGCGTCGATCCAGCCTCCGCGTCAGGGAAAACCGACGCTGACGGTCGCCGCACCCGTGAGAGGCCCGGAGGCGGCCACGTTGGCGATCGCGGCCGCCCACCTCGACCCTCGATCGGCTGGACGAGATCACGCAGGGTCACAACAGCGATCGTCCAACCGAGGCGTACCTGGTCACGCCCACCCAGGACTTCCTATCCGCAGGGCGCCTCGGTCGACCCGAGCATTCGCGTGACCTGCGAAGCGAGGGCATCGCAGCGGCGATCGCCGGTCGGACCGGAGTCGGGATGTACGACGACTACAGAGGTGCTCCGGTGATCGGCGCCTATCGCTGGCTCCCCGAGCGAGAGCTCGGGCTCATGGTCGAAATCAGCCAGGAGGATGCATTCGCTCCGGCGAGCGCTCTCTTGCAGACGATCATCTTCTGGGGGGTCGGCGCGACGCTGATTCTGATGGTCGGAGTGCGGTTCATCGCCCTCAGCGTGGCGCGGCCTGTATCAGCGGTCAGCGAGGCAGCGGCGATGGTCGCGGGCGGCGACTTCATGGTCTGGACCCCGGAGCGGGGCCCGGACGAGGTCGGAGACTTGGCGCGCTCGTTCAACGCGATGACCCGTAAGCTGCGCGACCTCTATTCCGAACTCGAAGGGCAAATCCAGGTCACGACGACAACCGTGTCGGCCCTCGAAGAGAGTCGCGCCCTTCTTCAGTCCATCATGGACAACTCGACCGCGCTGATCTCTGTCACGCATCCGGACGGCCGACTCTTGGTGGCGAGCCAGCCGCTGCTCTCCCTGATCGGCGTCTCCCTCGAAGAGATCGAAAGGCGGCCGTTGGCTCCCAACCTACCGGCGAACATTCGGGCCGAATGGGTCGAGGCGAGCGCCGTCGCCATCGCTGAAGGCAAAGTCGTGGAGCGTGAGATCGTGTGGAGCACCCCGGACGGCCGACGCACGTACCTTTGCGCGTGGTTTCCCCTGACCGACGACGAGCACCGCCCGTTCGGGGTGGGCACGATCGCGACCGACCTCACAGAGCGGAAACGCGTCGAAGCGGAGCGACTGCGACTCGAAGCCCAGTTCCACCACGCGCAGAAACTCGACAGTCTGGGTGTGCTGGCTGGCGGAATCGCCCACGACTTCAACAACATCCTCGCGGTGATTCTCGGCCACGCCGATCTCGCGGCCGAGACCATGGTAGAAGATCTGGATGAGGCCCGTGAGCATCTCGGCGAAGTGGTGGTCGCTTCGCAGCGGGCCGCGGAGTTGACCAACCAGATGCTCGCCTACGGCGGGCGCGCGAGCCTGCGGGTCGAGTCGCTGGACCTGAACCACGCCATCGACAACATGTCCAACCTGATCGCGGTGTCACTGCCCAAGAAGGTCAGCCTCGAGTGGGACTTCTTCCCCGAAGAGCTACATGTGCGAGCCGATCCGGCGCAAATATCACAGGTCGAGATGAACCTCGTCACGAACGCGGCTCAAGCGATCGGAGACCAGCCCGGAAGCGTCGAGATATCGACGACGGTTTCGGCCAGTGGGCAGCGCAGGGCCAACGCGGTGCTGTGTGTGCGCGACTCGGGTTGTGGGATCAGCACCGACGATCTCGATCGAATCTTCGAGCCCTTCTACACGACGAAGCAGCACGGTCGCGGGCTCGGGCTCGCAGCGGTGACCGGAATCGTAAAAGGCCTCGGAGGCACGATCGAGGTGGAGAGCGAGCTCGGTGAGGGCACGATCTTCCGCGTGTCACACCCGCTCGAGGCGGCTGTCGCTCCCAACGGCGTGCGCGACCGCCGGGCGCGCGTCCTCGAGGACGGAGAGGGGACCGTGCTCGTGGTCGACGACGAGGCTGCGGTGCGCGCCTTCACCCGGCGGGCCTTGGAGCGGACGGGCTTCACGGTACTGGAGGCCGAGGACGGTCTGGAGGCGCTGGAGGTCTATCATCGCGAGTCGAGTAGGCTCGATGCCATCGCGCTCGATCTCTCGATGCCGGGGATGGGCGGCAGAGAAGTTTTCGACGTACTCCGCCGCGCAGATCGGAATCTGCCCGTGCTCTTTACGAGTGGATACGACCCTGCGGACGCGGCCGGCGCGCTCGACGGGGCCAAGTCCGTTCGCTTTTTACAAAAGCCCTACCGGTCGTCCGCGCTCAGCGATGAACTGTCCCAGCTACTCAGCGTTGGGAGCGATACAGCCCCTCCGCCGCCCTAGCCGAGACCGTAATGCCGCGGATGAGGGCCGAACTCAGCCCCTGATGCTCCATCTCGTTCAGGCCCGCGATCGTGCAGCCGCGCGGGGTGGTCACGCGGTCGATCTCTCCCTCTGGGTGCGTGTCCTCCTCGAGAGCCAGAGCCGCGGCACCCTTCGCGGTCTGAGCCGCGAGCAAGAGCGCGTCTTCCGGATGAAAGCCGATCTCGATGCCGCCCTGGGATGCCGCACGCACGCACCGCAGGAAGAACGCCACACCGCAGGCGCAGAGCGCGGTGGCCGGCACCATCATCTCCTCCTCGATCACAAGAGTTCGCCCGACGGCCTCGAACATCCCCACCGCCTCCGCTAGCGCGTCGTCGCTGCCCCCGTCAGAGCACAGACACGTCATCGACTCCCCGATCGAGACCGCGGTATTGGGCATCGCGCGGACCACAGGGACTGAGGTGGCCGAAGCGATCCCCGCGGCGGAAGAAACGAGCGCGTCTCGAATCTGCCCGATCGATACCCCTGAGGCCACCGAGATCACACGATGCCGCTCAGGCTCCAGCGAGGTGCCGATCTCCTCCAGGAGCGCATGCAGTTGCTGGGGCTGAACGGCGAGCACGATCACATCAGCGCTCCGGACCGTAGCGGCGTTGTCGGAGCCGACCGGATGACCGGACTCGGCAAGGTCGTGCAACTTATCGGAGTCGCGTCTGGTGAGCGCGATCTCGCCGGCGTCGAAGAGGCCGGCCCGTACCCAACCGGTCGCCAAAGCTCTCCCGAGATTGCCGGCTCCCAGAATGGCGACCCCGCTCAATGCAGCTCTCGAAGTTTGATGTTGCGATACCAGACCCGACCACCGTGCTCCTGCAGCCCGATGTGGCCGCGATCCGCCTGCCCGTAGGCAGGCCATTGGTTGAACTTGCTGTTGCGCACGAGGTCAGCCCACGCTTCGCCGCGCAGCTCGTATTCGACGACCTTCGTTCCGTTGAGCCAGTGCTCGACGCGCGCACCGCGCACGAGGATGCGCGCCTCGTTCCACTGCTGCGCCGGTTTCACGACCCCGCGCGCCACGCCATGGAGCCCATAGTTGGACCCCGCGCTGGTGACTTCCGCACGTCCGTCGGGGTGGCGCTCATCATCGAGGACCTGCATCTCGGGAGCGCTGTGGTACACCCGCTGCTCACCCTCCACCGCGCGGTAGAAGATGCCACTGTTGCCGCCCGGCTCGACCATCCAGTCGATGGACAGTTCGAAATCGCCGAAGATGGCCTCGGTGATGATGTCTCCACCCGGACCCACCCGGGTCAGCAGCCCTTCCTCGACCGCCCAGCTACCGGGCAAGTCGTCGCGGTTGTAGCCGCGCCACCCATCCAGCGAGTGCCCATCGAAGAGAAGCCGCCAGCCGGCGTCCTGCTCGGCGCTCGTGAGCGTGTTCATCTCCTGAGCGCTTCCGTGGGCGCCCCCGAGCACCGCCACCAGCGTGAGGCCGGCCGCGGTCACCAAGTGACGTGCAATCACAGGGCCCAGCCTTCGCGATACTCGCGCACCAGGTACTCGTTGGCCCGCTCGGAGTTGGTCACCCTCATGTGCTTGGCATCATACTCTATCTTGAAGCCCTGACCCGCGCGCAGCGCGACCAGCCCAAGCAGCATCACTTCGGTCAGCGGTGCCGCGTAGGAGAACGGACACGTGGCTTCACCCACTCCCTTGCAGGCGTTTGCCCAATTCATCTCGTGGCTGGTCTCGATGCGGGTATAGCTCTGAGGCACCTTCGCCGCTTCCTCAGCGAGTCCTTCCGGGAAAAGCCGGGGGTTCCGTCCATACGTCTCGTGTAGCAGGACGCCGCGCTCACCCACGAAGATCACGCCCCCCTCGCGCTCGAGGCGCACGTCAGCCGGCAGTCTGCTGGGTCTCTGGGGCATGAGTCCGCCATCGTACCAATGCAGGTCCACGGGAGGCATGAGGCCGCGACCCGGAAACTCGTAGTGCACGACGGTCGCCATCGGGTACGAAACCGGGTCGCGACTGGGCCCACCCCAGGGCGATGACGTGGCCTCGACCGACGTGGGATACGTCAGGCCCAGAGCCCAGTACGGGTGATCGATCAGGTGCGCGCCCATATCGCCCAATGCGCCCGCGCCGAAGTCGACCCAGCCCCTCCAGTGGAAGGGGTGGTAGATCGGGTGGTACTCGACGTCGCGCGCCACCGGGCCCAGGTACAGATCCCAGTCGACGTGATCCGGGACCGGGAAGTCTCCCCAGAGACCGGCCGCGTGTGCCACATCGATGGAACCCGGCCACCAAGAGCGATCGGGAGCATCGCGCACGAAGTCCTCGGGGTACGGCGCGGGCCGTAAGAGGCCCTGAGACCAGATGGGCCGGTTCGTCCACACGTGGACCTCACGTACGTTCCCGATCACACCCGCGGCGATCCACTCGTTGATGAGGCGCGCGTCGTCGCTCGAATGTCCCTGGTTCCCCATCTGCGTGACGACGCCGGTCGACTCCGCCAACTCTTGCAGAACGCGAGCCTCGTGCACCGTGTAGGTGAGCGGCTTCTGCACGTACACGTGCTTGCCGGCCCGCATGGCCGCGGCGGCGATCACCGCGTGCGCGTGGTCCGGCGTGGCGATCAGGACCGCATCGATATCTCGCTGTCGATCGAGCATCTCACGGAAGTCCGTGTACTTGGCGGCATTGGTGTACTGCTCCTTCCACCGCAGCCCTTCTTCTCGCGGGGCACCGTCGCCGTTGGTGGTGCGCTCTTCGACCTTTTGCGCGACCAGGGCGTGGTCGACATCACACACCGCCACGATGTTTTCGGAGCCGAACTGCTGGGCGTTCTCACCGCCCATGCCTCCCGCACCCACGATCGCGATGTTGAGCGTATCGCTCGGCGCTTGATACCCGACTCCCCCGAGCACAGGGCGCGGAACGATCATGGCGCCCATCGCGAGCTTTGAACTATTCGAGACGAAGTCCCGGCGAGTAATGGCGTCAGACACGGCCTCTCCCTGGTTGTGAATTCGATGACGAGATCTGTGGCCGCCCGGCTCTGGCTCGAACGGTCCTCAGCGCGTCCAAATCGCGATGACACCGCAAGTACTGCCACTCCTATTGAACTCAATGGGCATCGAGAGGCCCGAGTAGAGCTCGACGCCCTCCACCGCCTCGGGGTCCACGAGTCCGTTCAAATCGATCTCCTCGCCGTTGTCCACGATGAGCATGCCATCGAGATAAATCACCGGCGACGGGCACTGATTTCGGGTCGCGGGAGAACGGGTCATGAAAACCTGAACACCGTAGCGTCCACCAAATTCCACGCGCACTCCGGGAATGCCACGCAGCGCGTTGGTGAAGTTCCGGGCATCGCGCTCCACGATGTCGTCGCGGGTAATGAAGTGCCCAATGCCTTTCTCACGCCGTTCGTAGAACGGTCGCATGCGAATCTCGTTCAGCGTCGCGGGAGTCTCGACCACGATGCCAGACAGCTCGATCGGCTCGACGTCCAGCGCTACATAAAACTCGAGCGTCTCATCCGGGTTGGCGATCCAGAATTCGTCGACCACGTCGTCGAACTGGAGGTGATGTACTTCGAGTTGGTTGGGACCCCAAGCGATATCGATGTCGGGCACGACGAAGAGGCCGTCTTCGTCGGTCAACGCCACGCGCGTGCCGTTGAGCTCCACCACGGCGTTCGCGATCGGTTGTCCCCCGAGCCCTCCTGTTACCTGACCCGCCAGAGTGGCTCTCGGGTCGGGTCCGGCCTCGAGCATGATGGCGCCGACATCGCGGCGCTCCGGGTCGCCCGCGGCGAAGACCAGCCGGAAGGAGCGCGGTGCGAAGCCTGCCATGCGAACGTTGAGCGCGTGTTCGCCGGGCGTGATGCCCTCCAGCCGAAACGCGCCCACCGCGCCTGTGGTGACAGAGCTCGGCCCTTCGTCCATGAAGACGATGACCCCGCGGATCGGTCGACCTTCCGAGTCGACCACCGTGCCGGCCACAGTTTTCGTCGGCCCCTGGGCGGACGCTGGAGAGGTCCAGAGGCACGAGACCAGAGCCAAGGCGAGGAACGATCTACACAAAGCGTTCATCCCGCATAATACCGTGGCCAACTTGCGGTGGCGAGGCTGGGTCGGGACACCCCGACCGCCTCGCCTATCGCGACAGACCTTCGACCTCCGCCACCGCCTGTGCGATTCGGGGCTTCAGCTTGATGGGCAATCGGCGCAAGTGAGACTCGATCAGGCGCCGCGGCGTCGACTCCTGGTCGATGATGCGCGCGAGCTCCTCTTCTCTCTTCCAGAGGAACTCGAGCGCCCGTACCTCGAGGTCGAGCATGCGTTTCTCGACCGACTCGTTGAGCGCGATCTCCAGACCGATCGTGCCCGTAGCACCCATTTTCCAGAGGGATTGATGGTTATCGGTCACGGACCGCGAAAACTCGCCGGCCGAACCAGCTTGCTCGATCGCGGTAGCCGCGTCGATGATCCGGCGCTCGGAGGCCCCGCCGATGTTCTGGTACGCGAGCAGCCGGCGTAGCACGTTCTCGGCTACGTCTCCGTGAAGCTCGTAGACCTTGGCGTCCAAGGGTCACAGCGCTGACAGGGGACGCCGACGCCGAGTCTGCCGTCGGGACCGCGCAGCGGATACACCCACCACCCCAGGTCGTAGCGAAGCGCGCGTAGCGTGCTCTTACAGTGCGGGCAGGTCTCGCGTCCATGCCAAGCCGCCCAATCGAAGCGACGTCATCACAGAATATCCGCTACCGGCGTGTCTTCCCAATCGATCGCGACATCGCCATCCGTGAACCCGATCATCTCGCTCACGTAGGCCATGGCGCCGAACCTATAGGCGGTGACCTTGGAACCCTTGCTCTCGTACGAAGCCTTGCGCTTGCGCAGCTCGCGCCCGTACCGCCACCACGCCTGCTCGACGAGTCCGGCCTCCCCGACTCGGATGAGCGTCATCCCACCCGCGTGCAGAAGCGTGATATTGGCGGTCTGAGTGAGCAGCTTGGCGTGGTCCCGCGCGATGCGCTCGAGCTCGTACAGCGCAGCCTCGCGTTCCTCACATGGGGCAAAGGTTCCACCTGTTGCAGCCTTCGCAGACCGCCCACAAGCGCCCCTTGACCGGGTCATACGCGATACGCCGCCCGCGCGACATGTGCGCGAGCTGACCGTTCTCCGGAAACGGTTTATGACAGAAGAGACAGCGTGTGAACATCATCCCCTGTTGCGTCGGCACGCTCATCCTCCTCCCTCCCACTCCTCACCCCAAACGCGACCCCACACCAGAATCCCATACGTCCGAGCACCTTTCAAGGTTACCAAGAGCCGGATCAGCGCGACAGGTTTCCCTCTGCGGCCGCGATGCACTCCACTTCGACGCGAGCGTCGAATACGAGCCCGGCCACAGCCATCGCGGACCGGGCTGGAGGATCCGAGGGGAAATAGCCGACGTAGACCTCGTTGAAAGCCGCATACTCGGACATGTCGGCGAGGAAGACGGTGCATTTGACTACGTCTTCCCATCCGGCTCCCGCGGCCACGAGCACGGTGCCGAGATTGTCCATCGCCATCCTGGCCTCTGCCTGGATGCCGCCTTCGACGAGCGTGGGGGGAGTGACCCCCGGCAACGCGCCAATCGCCCCAGAGAGAAAGATGTAGTCTCCGCTGCGGACCGCCGAGGAAAACACGGGGAGTCGTGGCACGCCCTCTGGTTGGATGATCTGCTTGAGGGGCCCCTGCGTGAAGCCGGCGGCGGCGTCCGCGCGGCCGCGTTCCGCGCGGGGTTCGATCGTGCAGGCGGTCGACGCCAGACCCGCCACCAGCAGGGCGATGAGTCCGCGGGAGCCCCGTGTCCGACCGGACAGCTCAGTTTTGGCGTTCAAAGCGCACCTCGCCCCCCACGATGGTCAAGTCGACCAACGTACCCGCGATCTCGGCTTCCGGTACAAACATGATGTCCCGCTCCAAAACCGCAATGTCCGCGAGCTTACCAACCGTCAACGATCCTTTGAGATCCTCCTCGAAGGCCGCCATCGCATTGTTGATGGTGTAGCTCTGCAACGCCTCCATCCGCGTCATGCGCTGGCCCGGGAAGAAGTCGTTTCCGTCCAGATCCTGCCGCACCACGGAGGAGGAGAAAGAGGTCACGGGCGAGATGTCCTCCACGGGCACGTCGGTACCGTTGGTCACCACCACCCCCGCGTCCAGGAAGGAACGCCAGAGATACGCGCCGCTCTCGGCGCGATCGGCGCCGAGCCGAGCGTACACCCAAGGCGCGTCGGACGTGGCATGGACTCCCTGCATCGACGCGATGATCCCGAGATCGGCGAAGCGGCGCACGTCGTCAGGATGGACATGCTGCGCGTGTTCGATCCTCCAGCGCCTGTCCGCGCCGCCCCCCTCGCCGAACGTGCGTTCGTAGATGTCGAGCACTTCACGATTCGCCCGGTCACCGATCGCGTGCGTATTCAACTGAAATCCGAAGTCGGCCGCGATCCGCGCGGAGCCCTCGATATCATCGGGCTGTTCGACGGCGAGACCGGTGCTGCTCGGCATGTCTTCGTACGGCTCGAGCAACCAGGCGCCGTGGGAGCCGAGGGCGCCGTCGATCTGGCGCTTTATGGCGCGGACGGTGAGGTGGTTGTCGCCGTATCCGATCATGCGGTAGTCCTGAAGGCGCGCGCGCATGGATTCGTTGCTCTCGAAACGAACCATCACGTAGAGGCGGACCGGCAGACGCCCTTCGTCTGCGAGCCGGCGCAGCCCATCGATCGTCTCGAAGTCCGAGCCCGCGTCGTGGAAGGACGTCACGCCCTTGGAGAGCGCTTCCTGCCCAGCCAATTCCACCTGCCGATCGAATTCGGCCCGTCGCTCGGCCTCCGAGCGAGAAGCCAGCATCGCGCCGAGCACGTTGTAGACCAACGCATCCGCGTTCTCTCGCAACAGGCCGGTGGTCTCCCCCGCCGCGTCCCGAACGATCGTTCCTCCCACCGGATCGGGGGTGCCGGCGCCGATGTCGGCCATCGCGAGCGCCCGGGCGTTGGCGAAAGCGGCATGCCCGCTCGAGTGTCTGAGCACCACGGGGTTCTGCGGAGACACCGCGGAGAGTTCCGCGTGCACGGGCACGCCGTCGACCGTGACGTCCGGGGCTACCAGCCACTTCTCCTGATGCCACCCGCGACCTTGGATCCAATCACCCGGAGGCGTCTCCTCGACCGCCTCAGCCACCATGGCCACGATCTCGTCCCAGGTGGTCGCCTGAGTGAGGTCCAGGATCATCTTGGACTGACCCAGGCTCGTGTAGTGCCCGTGCCCTTCGATGAAGCCCGGAATCGCGAGGCGACCATCGAGGTCGATTACGCGGGTGGCGGCGCCTACCAGTGCCTCGATCTCGTCGGTCGAGCCCACGGCGACGATGCGGTCGCCGCGCACGGCGATCGCCTCGGCCTCGGGCATGGCGGGGTCTACGGTCACGACTCGTCCGTTGACGAGCACCAGGTCTGCCGACACAGTGCCGTCCTGGGAGCAACCGATGAAGACCGTTAGCCACACGACTGGGATGGCGCGCAGCGCCCTGCGAACTAGCCGCACAAGGACTTCCTCCGATGAGTTCTCGCCCGAGCCGATCGAGAGCGGCACAAAGTGCTGCGAGCCCCCCGCGGGCGCCACTCTCCGGGGAGGGTAGGCCCATGAACCGTCACCGCTTCCTTCAGCTTTCAGGCGGGGGGCTGGCCGGACTGTGTCTGCCGAGTGCGCTGCTGGGCTCGAGGGGTCGACCGGTGAAGCACCCACTGCAGGCCGCGACCGTGGACGGCGCACGACTCGAACGCAGGATGCGGACCCTCGCCAGTTTCGGGGCCAACTCCGCCGGCGGTATCGACCGCGTCGCCTTCAGTGACGCGAACGTCGAAGCGCTCGACTGGGTCGCGGGCCTGCTCACCGAGGCGGGCTTCACAACGGAAATCGACCTGGCCGGCAACCTCATCGCGCGCAAGGCAGGCACGGACCCAGAGCTGCCGCCGCTCATGTTTGGGTCGCACATCGATTCAGTGCCTGGGGGCGGCAACTACGATGGTCAGGTCGGGTCGATGGGCTCGGTCGAGGCGGCGACGACCCTCGCCGACGCGGGGTATGCTTCGCGTCACCCGCTCGAGGTCGCGATCTTCTCGAACGAGGAGGGCGGCAAGACAGGTAGCCGAGCCCTGGTGGGGGAGGTCGAAGCGTTCGAGCTCGACATCGAGACCGCTTCGGGCTTTTCGATCGGAGAGGGACTGAAGCGTTTGGGCGGCGACCCGAACCGCCTGGCCGAGGCGCGTCGTCCGCATGGCTCGCTCGCAGCGTTCCTCGAGTTGCACATCGAGCAGGGCGCCGTTCTGGACGCCGACGGCATCGACATCGGGGTGGTCGAAGGCATCGTAGGGATCATGCGCTGGAACGTGACCGTCGACGGCGTGACGAACCACGCCGGCACCACCCCCATGGATCGCCGTGCGGACGCCATGGTCGGCGCGGCGCGCTTCGTCGACCTGGTTCACCGGACTGCTCGGGAGACGCCCGGGCGTCAGGTCGCCACCGTGGGCCGACTCATCGCCGAACCCGGTGTCCCCAACGTGATCCCGGGACGGGTCACAGCAACGCTCGAGATCCGTGATCTCTCGATGGATGGCATCGTGCGGCTGTTCGATGCCATCCATGGCCGAACCGAGAGCATCGCGACCGAGGCTCATACCACGTTCTCCTTCGACCGCTTCTATACGAGCCGTGCCGCACCGACGGACGAACGCATCCAGGAAAGGGTGGCCGACGCGGCTCAGGAGCTCGGACTCTCCGCTCGAGGCATGCCCTCGGGCGCCGGCCACGACGCTCAGAGCATCGCGCTGATCGCGCCGGTCGGCATGATCTTCGTGCCGTCGGTGGCAGGGATCAGTCACGCTCCCGAGGAGCACACATCCGCGGCCGACGTCACAAACGGCGCGAACGTGTTGCTGCATACGCTGCTGGCGATCGACGCCGAGGGGGTCTAGCAGGTCCTCAACTGCCCTCTTCGTCGAATACGAAGAGGGAGTGCCCGAGAACGCGGTAGGGCTCGCGAGCGCGGTAGCTCGCGAAGGGGTCACGCCCCTGTAGATACAGCCCCTGCAGATTCGTCGCGGAGATGACAGTAAACCGCGGCGAAACTTCGGCGCCCGGCGTGCGCTCGTAGTCGAGGCGGAAAAAGCTGGGGAGCGCCACGTACTCGATTCCGTAGGCGTCCGGGACCGCGCTGCCGAAATAGGAGAGCCGTACGCTCGGTACGCCTTCGTCCTCCATGAACTCCTCGAGCGCGAGCAGCCCCTGACCCCAGTCGATATTGGAGTCGGCCAAGACACGATACGCCGAGTCGCGTCCGCCGGCCCAGACGCTCGTATAGGCGAGAAAGTGCGGGTACACGGAGAGGACGGAGAATGCCTGCAGCGCTAGGAGTCCGGCGAGGCCCGCGCGAACGAGGCGCCCGCAATTCCGCCAAACACGGACGGCACCAACCGCGGCCAGTACCGCGAGCAGGGGCAGCGTGGGCAGCGCATACCGAAACCCCGCGTTGAGGTCCGACCGCATCATGAACGCCGCGAAGACCAGCACACCGAGCAGCGCGCTTCTGCCGCGCCACCGCAGCAGTTTCTCGACGCTCCGTCCGCCGTTGACCCAGGCCGCGACCAGACCCGTTGCGGCCGCACCGACCAGCACCTGGAAGGCTGCGCTCGTCTTGAAGAAGAACGCCACCGGGTAGTAATACCACCACCCTGAGGCGCTGGTCTCGCCGAGTAGATAGGCGGGGGCTTCGTGTCCACCCGAAGCGTGCAGCACAGTGCGCCAAAAATTGAAGCGGAAGAGTGTGAGTGTGGGGTCTCCTCGGTACAGCACGACGAAGGCGACGTAGAAAACCAAGGCGCCGACCGCCAGCGAGATGCCAAGACTCCTAAGCCACTCCGTGTCGCGCCGGTGCGGCCACGCCCCCCCGACGATCAAGAGTCCCGCCACGGGCACGAGCGCCAGCGCGCTCATCTTGATTCCAAACGCAGCCGTCACTGCCAAGCCGGCGAGCGCACCACGCCATGGGGTGGGCACCCGCACGGCCGAGTCGAGAGCCCACACGGCCAACAGGTAGGCCAACGCGAGCGGTAGGTCGTTGTAGGCCACGCCTCCGTGCGCCAACACATCGGGCAGGAGAGCGGTGAACGAGGCCGCCACCGCCCCGGCGAACGGCCCGGCGATCCACCACGCGAACGCTCCGGCCACCGCCACGAGGACCACGACCAACACGGTCCCCACGAAGCGGGCGCGGGCGAGCAGTTCGGTAGGCTCATTACCTAGCCGAAACAACAACGCCCGTGCGTAGTCCCAGCGATCGTCGAAGGTCCACTCACGGTCCTCCCGAGGACGGACGGGATCCGCGGTCACCGCAGCTAGGCCGTACGCGTACATCATCAACGGCGGCTGGTCCGTGACCATGCCCCACCTTCCCTCCGTGATCCCGCGAACGCCCCCGGACACCAGGATGATCTCGTCGAAGGTGGCCGACGTGTGCCGGGCACCGAGTTGGGTGAGCACACCGGCCGCGAGCGCGGCCACCGCGAGCGCGGTCAGGCCTGCGCCGCGCGACACAGTCACGTCAGGCTACCGCCGCCCTCGGGTCGTTCACGCGCTGGAGTAGCACCATGCCGATGATGAAGAGGAGCGCGATCACGAGGAAGCTGGGCCGTTGATTGCCCTGGAACAGGAACGTCGCCCCACCGAACAGGAGCGGCCCGATGACCGACGACGACTTCCCGCAGAGGGCATAGAATCCGAACATCTCGGCCTCCTTACCCTCCGGGATCAGCGAGGACATGAAGGCTCGGCTCGCGGACTGCACCGCGCCCAGGCCCAGCCCCACCACGACCGCCATCGCCCAGAACAGAATCTGGTTCTGGATGAAAAACGCGGACACGCTCGCGAAGATCCACAGAAGCAGCACCCCGTTCAGGACTTTCTTCGGCCCGAGCGTATCCGTGGGCTTGGCCAGCGCGAACGCACCAGCGAGCGCGGCGAACTGAACGACCAAGAAGAGATACAGCGCTTGCGTGGGCGTGAAGTCGAACGTCTCGGTGGCAACGTTTCCAGCGTTCACGATGATCGTCAGCACGCCGTCGATATAGAAGAAGAAGGCGATCAAGAAGTTGCGGAGATCTTTGAGCTGCCACACCTCACGCAAGATTTGGCGGAAGTTGCTGACGCCCCACAGGGCAGCCTGTGGCACGGTCATACCCCGGGCTTGGTCACGGGGAAGGTAGAGGAAGGCGGGAATCGAAAAGACCAAAAAGAAGCCTGCCACGAACGGCCAAACGAGCTCGATCCGCTCGGCAGCGAAGAAGGAGACAATGATCAAGCCAATCGCAGATCCGAGATACCCAACCCCAAATCCCAGGCCGGAGACCCAACCCTGCTTCTCGCGCGGAGCGATGTCCGGTAGGTACGCATTGTAAAAGACCACCGCGCTCTCGAAGCCGACGTTGGCGACGATGAAGATCACGAAGCCTGCGATGACCATGCCGGGTCCCAGCGTGGTCATCGACAGCACGCCGATCAGGCAGATCGCCGTGTACACGAGCATGAACTTCTTGCGGGCGCCCCCACGGTCGGCGACCGCACCGAGCAGCGGCGACGTCACCGCGACGATCAACGCCGAGACCGCCACGGCCAGGTTCCACCACCACGTGCCCGCACCCGTTCCTTCGTTCCCGACCACGGTTCCCACGTAGTAGATCGAGAACACCGTGGTCGTAATCACCGCCGGATACACCGAGTTGGCGAAGTCGAAGAGCGCCCACGCGCCGACCTGCTTCTTGTTCATCCGGACTCCGGTGTCAGGGAACACCCACGGACGGTAGCGAAGCGGCGATACGTACGTCCAGCGCGAGGTTACGTAGCCGCACACCTACCTGCACAGGCCGCCTTCCAGCGCAGACCGACGCCCCTTCCCAGGTCGGTTAGGTTCTCCCGGTGAAAAAAGGCTCCCCGCATGTGATCGTCTTCACGCTCTGGCTGCTCGTCTTCTCGTCCGCGAGCCAGACGATGATCATCTCGCCGATCCTTCCGCAGATCGGTGACGACCTCGGGATCGCGGACGCGGTCCTCGGCACGCTCGTAACCGCGTATTCGCTCATGGTGGGCATGTTCGCGATCCTCTCCGGCCCGATTTCCGACAGGATCGGTCGACGCAAGATCCTGCTCGCCGGGTGCGGAGCGATGACGCTCGCCCTCGCCGCACACGGTCTCGTGGACAGCTACGTCTCGTTTCTCGCCGTGCGCGTCTTCGCTGGAATGGCCGGCGGAATATTGAGCGGAGCGGCGGTCTCGTACATCGGGGACTACTTCCCCTACGACCGTCGGGGATGGGCAACCGGTTGGGTGATGAGCGGGGCGGCGTTCGGCCAGATCATCGGGATTCCGTTGGGAATCGTGATGGCCGAGCGGTGGGGCTTCCACTCCCCCTTTTATCTCTTCGCCGTCACGATGGCGGCCACGTTGCCCCTCCTCTACTTCGGCGTGCCGCAGCCCGCGGTGACAAGGACCTCCGACGCGCTCACCGTGCGGCGAGCCGCCGCCGACTATGGCGCGATGTTGAAGCGACCCGAGGTCGCTTGGGCCGCTGTAGCCTACTTCGTCATGTTCTTCGGTGTTGCGGTGTTCGTGATCTACTTGCCGACATGGCTCGAACGCGATCTGGGAGCGACCGGTGACCAGATCGCGCTGATGTTTCTCATTGGAGGAGTCGCCAACGTCATTGCGGGCCCGCAAGCCGGAAAGCTTTCGGATCGCATTGGGCGCAAGGGCATCATCCTGCTCGCGACCATCGGGCTCTCGCTCCTGATGGTCGGGACCGTTCCCCTCGTGACGAACATCACGATCGCCTATGGCTTCTTCTTCCTGACCATGGCGCTCGTCGCGATGCGAGTCAGCCCCTTCTCCGCGCTGCTCACCGGGCTCGTACAGGACGAGCGGCGGGGTTCACTAATGAGTCTGGCCGTCGCTCTCGGCCAACTCGGCTTCGCGCTCGGGGGCGCCGTAGCGGGTCCCCTGTTCGCCGGTGTCGGCTATACCTCCAACACCGTTCTAGGGGCCGTGTTCGTACTCGCGATGGGGCTCATCGTGTGGTTCCTCATCCCCGAGCCCGACGGCTAGGGTCTGTCGGCCACCCATGATCGCCCTATCTTTCTGACCCTCAGCAGCCCACCAAGGACCTCTCGTTGAGCCTGGATTCACGCAAGCCCATTCGTGTGCTCTTCGTCGAGGACGCGTTCGACCAGGCACTGCGTTCCTCTCGTCGGCTGGCGGGTATGAGGTCGTGCATACGCAAGACGGTGATCAGGGCGTTCAACTGCTCCGGGATGAGAAGTGGGACCTCGTCGTCACGGACCTCAACCTGCCGGGCACCGACGGGTTCGAAGTCATTCGCGTGGCTCGCGCCAAAGACGCGAGCCTCCCGATCCTCGCGACGACTGGATACACCGAGGCCGAGTATCACAACCACGCTTCGCGGGAAGGCGCCAGCAAGGTGCTGACGAAGCCGCTCGATAAGACGGTGTTCCTCAAAACGGTTTGGGGCCCGGTAGCCGACAACGCGGCCCTGCTGCCACCGAGCGACGCGGTCCTCGCGATCGGAGGCATTGCGGGCGACGCCGAGATGGGCTGCGGGGGGGGCGCTGATTCAGGCGGCGGCCCAAGGCCACCCCGTCGTGATCGTCGTGCTCGGGCAGGAGGAAGACGGCGTGAAGTTCACGGGCCTGAAGGCCTCCAAAGCAGCCTGCGACCTTTTGGGGTTTCGTCTCGTCGTGGACAAGAAGGCCCTCAACGATACGCGGACGGGTGTCGCCCTCATGAAGAAGGCGGTGGCGGAGTTGCGGCCGAGGCTGGCGTACATGCCGTCGCTGGACGACAGCGTTCCGAGTCGCGAAGGCCGCGACCACCGAGGTGCCTACCGTGCTCTCTTACGAGACCGCGACGACCGGGCTCGATTACCACCCCACAC
>Ga0209554_1001668_pt1 | contig 16507 bp, 12 predicted proteins | sample MarorgKNORR_S2LV_5_FD_188221 | JGI IMG/M metagenome (GOLD analysis project Ga0209554, IMG submission 188221) | Marine microbial communities from the Southern Atlantic Ocean, analyzing organic carbon cycling - Bottom_A/KNORR_S2/LV (SPAdes) (version 2) | ecosystem: Environmental > Aquatic > Marine...
AAGATTCATCTATCACAATCCCAGAAATTGAAATGACTGATGGTTCGGTAACTGTAACAGAAACAGTATCTGAACAACCATTGGTCGAATCATTTACTATACACATATACGTTCCAGCAGATAAACCAGAAACTGATCCTGTTGTCATTCCATTTGACCAAGCATAAGTATCAAATGAAGGGTAAGCAGGTAAATTAGTAACATTTATAGAAACTTGACCTGTTGAATCTCCATTACAATCCACATCTATAATTGTAGCAGAAGCGCTATAATAAGTACATGGATTAATATCAAATATACATACATTGTCTATCCATACATAGCCAGGAGAACCATAAGCTAAATTATAATTACACATAGCTTCAAATGTTACATATACTTGTGATTGACCAGCATAAGCAGATAAATCATATGCATATGAATTTATACCCGACATTGTTACATCATTGAAAGCTGTTACTCCGTTTTTATCAGCAACAACTGTTCCGTTGACTCTAACTCTAAACCAGGCGCCATTAGTAAGAATATTACTACTTAATTTTCCCTCAAAAGCCAAATCAACCGTTCCCGCTCCGCTCATGTCCACACAAATAGTAGCTGTTGAAATATGATCAGGATCAGAAAATGCAGCAGTTTCAGTAAGTTGTGTACCATAAACTACACTTCCTCCTGTAAATTCAAGACTAATAGTATCTACAATAGCATTGGTTATAGTTAGCCCTACAGAAGAATAAATACCATTATTAATCACCCAATCATTTGTTATGAGATTTGCTGACTCAAAATCCTCACAAAAATCTAATGTATGACATGAGGGATAAATACAAGACAGGCTATCATTTACATTACATGCAGAACAATAGTTAATCGCTATTGAATCCAAACAACCAGGGTATAAACAAGAGCCATCATTTAATGTAGCTAAAGGGTCAAAATTAGAAGCAAAAAAATCTGTACATCCCCAAATTACAGGTAAACAAAGATTTGGCCCATTATATGGACATCCTAGAAAAGCACATGGATTTGTACTATTACATCCTTCAGCAAGAATATTACCAGTTGAATCTTCAATAAGTTGCCAAGAAATATCACCTGGATATGAATTAAGAGTAACGCTAATATCATAACAATCATCTGGTAAACAAAAACTGACTTGGGATGCAGATCCTGAGGTAAGTGTAAAAGAACCAAAACCACCCCCAATAACACCTGTTATTGTCCATAAACTACCCCCCCAACCATTGCCATAAGAATCCTGCATATATAATGTAACATCTGTGCAAGTTGAAAAAATACAAGAATCATTATTCACCAAAGCAGTGGAGTCATAATTTATGGCTAATGGATTTGTACATCCAAAAGGACCTATACACACAACATCAGTCCCAGCAGAGCCATAAGCTAATCCTCCATTTGCATAAGAGATAACTCCTGAAGCAGAATCTAGAATATTATAAGTCCCTCCATTCCACCCATCGCCATAGGAATCATACATGTTCATATTGTAACAATCGTCTGCTAAATCAACATAATGATTATATGTGGTGTTATTTGAATATCCTCCAATTGAAGGACCATATGCCAAAACAGTTCCATTGCTATCGGTTAAATCCCAAGATATTTCATAACCATATATAGCAGTTGTTATTTGTATATTTATCCAAGTTGCATAAGTCGTTGATGCTGAAAGTGTAAAAGCGACAACTAGAACAAATATTATTTTAATCTTGTTTTTCATGAGATCTATTTTAAGTCGTAATTCTTTTTGGGTAAAATTAACATAAAAAACGAAACATAATGATTCTAACAGTTTTTTAAAAGTCGGAATGAGAGGATGATATTTTACTAGATTAGTTCACTCAAAAAGTGCCCAACAAACCCCCGCATTCTCTTTGCTTTAAAGCTTTGGTAAATTTAAAAATAATTTAAAATCAAAAAATAATTATTTGAATTATTTGTAAGAACAGGTGAGAGGATAAGAATGATTGATTTTCAAGTTTTAAATTAACATTTCTTATTAACAAAAAGCCGAGCAATGCTCGGCTTTAATCTCATATCTCAATACTAAAATCTAATATCTATCTTTTACCCTCCAAAATCATCAAACCTAACATTTTCATCAGGAATTCCCCAATCGTCTGCCATTTTAAGTACCGCTTGGTTCATCATTGGTGGCCCACAGAAATACAATTCAATATCTTCTGGCGCTTCATGCTTTGTTAAATATTGGTCAATCACCACTTGGTGCACAAAGCCAACAAAGCCATCCCCTTGCGTGTCGTTCATATCTTTCATTTCAGTCCAATTGTCACCTTCTTGTGCATCCGATAGCACCAAATAGAATTTGAAATTAGAGAATTCTCTTTCTAACAAGCGGAAGTGCTCAATGTAAAACAGTTCTGCTTTTGATCGACCTCCATACCAATAAGAAACTTTTCTGCCCGTTTTAAGTGTTTTGAATAATTCATAAAGATGAGAACGCATTGGAGCCATACCTGCACCACCACCAATGTATAGCATTTCAGCTTCCGTATTATTGATAAAGAAATCTCCATAAGGCCCTGAAATAGTTACCTTATCGCCTGGCTTACGCCCAAAAATATAAGAAGATGCAACTCCCGGATTAATATCAGCCCAAGCGTTTTTATCTCTATCCCAAGGTGGAGCAGCTACCCTCACATTCAACATGATTTTTCTTCCTTCAGCAGGATAGGAAGCCATTGAATAAGCACGCACTATTTCCTCCTCATTTTTCATTACTAACTCTCGCATAGCAAAAGGTCCTTCCGCCCAATCCTTATCAAATTTATTAGGTTCACCAGCATGGTCTTCAGGATGTGCTGTAATATCCATTTCCGAAAAAGGAACCTCACAATTAGGAATTTCAATTTGAATATAACCACCCGCTTCATAAGGCATGTCTTCCGGCACTTCCACAATAAGCTCCTTAATATAAGTAGCTACATTATAGTTAGACACTACTGTCGCCTCCCATTTTTTAACGCCAAATATTTCCTCCGGAATTTCAATTTCCATATCCTCTCTTACCTTGACTTGACAGCTTAATCTGTAATTATCAGCAATTTCTTTACGAGAAAAGTGAGGAGCTTCAGTTGGTAAAATACCTCCACCACCCTCATTTACTTGGCAAGTACATTGCACACAAGTCCCACCACCACCACAAGCGGATGGTAGAAAGATTCCTTCATTTGATAAAGTAGTTAAAAGCGTATTTCCTCCATCAACTTCAATTATCTTTTCTCCGTTTATTGTAATCTTTATTTTTCCGGAAGGAGATAGTTTTGCCTTGGTAAATAGTAATATACTTACAAGGGTAAGAATCACTAAAAGGAACACCACCATACTACTTATTATTGTTGCTACATTTAATAATATCATTTGAATCTAATTACAATTTAATTCCCATAAAACTCATAAAGGCAATACCCATCAAACCTGTGATGATGTAAGTAATACCCAAACCTCTAAGTGCTGGTGGCACATTAGAGTATCTTATTTTCTCTCTGATTGACCCTAATGCAACAATTGCTAAGAACCAACCAACACCTGAGCCAATACCATATACAGAGGCTTCAATAATTGTTCCATAATCTTCCTCTTGCATAAAAAGTGAACCACCCAAAATAGCACAGTTTACTGCTATAAGAGGCAAAAATATTCCAAGCGAACTATACAGTGCTGGAGAGAATTTTTCTATTACCATCTCCACCAGTTGTACCATAGATGCAATAACTGCAATAAACATTATAAAAGAAAGGAATGATAAATCGATAGTTGCAAATTCATCACTCAACCAAATAAGTGCACCTTCTTTAAGTACATAGTTTTCCAATACGTAGTTTAAAGGAACTGTAATTCCTAAAACAAAAATTACAGCCGCTCCTAAGCCAACAGAGGTTTTTACAGTTTTGGATATTGCCAAATAGGAACACATCCCTAAGAAATAGGCAAAAACCATATTGTCAATAAAAATGGACTTGATAAATATATTTGCTAAATCTTGCATAATTTCGCTTATTTAGATTCTATTAATTTTTCGTTTTTTATGCGTTGAACCCAAATGATAATTCCAACGGTTATCAGTGCCATTGGTGGTAGAATCATCATTCCATTATTTTCATAACCGTAATTGTAAAGCCCCAATTTTTCCAAAACAGGATAGCCATACAAAGTGCCTGAACCCAAAAGCTCTCTGAAAAAAGCGACTACTATCAAAATCCAACCATAGCCAAAAGCATTTCCCAAGCCATCCAAAAAGGATTTCCAAGGACCATTCGCCATTCCGAAAGCTTCCAGCCTTCCCATAATAATACAGTTGGTAATAATCAATCCTACAAAAACGGAAAGTTCTTTGCTCACATCATACACAAAAGCCTTGAGTACTTGATCGACCAAAATTACAAGAGCCGCAATTACTACTAACTGCACAATAATTCTGATTCTGTTAGGAATTAATTTACGCATTAAGGAAATCAGCACATTGGCTATCGAAAGCACGGCTAAAACCGATATTGCCATTACAATGGCGGGTTTGAGCTGAACGGTAATTGCTAAAGCAGAACAAATTCCCAAAACTTGAACCGTTATTGGATTGTTATCGTTAAGCGGATCGCTTATTAGCTTTCTGTTTTTCTTAGAAAATAAAGCTTCTTTACTCATAATTCTAATCTAAAATAATTTCGTTTTCTACTTTTGTAGAGTCCATTTGCGACAGGATGGAATCCACTTCAACCTCTGGCCGTATTCTATCAAAATAAGGTAAGTACTTTTCCAGTCTTTCATTTAGCATTTCCGATACTCCATTGGAAGTAATAGTGCCACCTGAAATGCCATCAACTCCATGCATATCTCCCTCAGGCACACCTCCTTTTATTACTGCAATAGAAGTGAATTTATCCCCCTCAAAAATGCTTTTTCCTTTAAAGGGTTGTTGAAACTTTTCTTGATTAATTTCTGCACCCAATCCTGGCGTTTCTCCTTTATGGTCGAACACCGCACCAAAAACCGTACTTAAATCTTCTTCTAAAGCAATAAAGCCCCAAATGGGTCCCCATAATCCTTTTCCTCTAAGTGGAATAATGTATTGCTTTGCTCCACCTTTTTCACTAATAAAGAGTGGTAATTTTTGCTCTTTAGCATCTTTCTTTATTTCTTTCGCCAAGTCCAATGAAAAAGCATCTCCTTCAAGCTCTTCTCCATTTATATTAATTAGTAATTCTTTCGTGATATTTTCGGTATAAATTGCTGTAGCTTGTTCCCTCTCCACTACTATCCCGATAGAACTTAAAATATTTTGTTTTTTCTCCAGTTCAATATTCCTATCCTGATATGGCTTTAGTTCAGTAGATGCAACCGATAGTAGAGCAGCTACAACAATTACCATAATGGCAGCAAAACCTAAAGTGTATGAATTTTTATTAATATCCATAATTATGCTTTTAATCTGTTTAACCTTCTTTTAATGTTGCCACTAATTACATAATGATCCACCAATGGAGCAAATACATTCATCAATAGTATGGCCAACATCATCCCTTCAGGATATGCCGGATTAAATACCCGAATTAAAATGGCAAGCATGCCAATGAGAAATCCTACTATGTATTTTCCTCTGTTGGTTTGGGCTGCTGTAACAGGGTCGGTTGCCATAAATACTGCACCAAAAGCAAAACCACCCAATATTAAATGTAAGTGTGCTGGAAGCATCATAAACTCATTTGCACCCCAAAGGTTGAATAATAAGCTCATTACATAACCACCAACAAAAACAGAAAGAATGGTTCGCCATGATCCAATGCCAGTAAAAAGTAAAATAGCTGCTCCAATTAAAATGGCTAAAGTGGAAGTTTCCCCCACCGAACCTGCAATAGTTCCATTAAAGAAAGATCCTATCAAACTCATGTCCACTGGAATATTTGCCGCCAAATTAGCCAGTGGTGTAGCACCTGAAAACCCATCAATAACAGTGCCTCCATCTGTATTTGTCCAAACTTTATCTCCTGACATATAAGAAGGATAGGCAAAGAATAAAAAAGCCCTGGCTGTAAGTGCTGGATTCAAAATATTCATTCCTGTGCCACCAAATACTTCCTTGCCAATAATAACGGCAAATACCACAGAAACTGCCAACATCCAAAGCGGAACATCAATAGGCATCACCATAGGAATTAACATTCCCGTAACCAAGTAACCCTCATTTACCGAATGCCCTCTGGAGATAGCAAAAGCAAATTCAATACTAAGGCCAACCCCATAGGATATGGCAATAAGAGGTAACATTTTCAGTGCACCAAAGGCAAAAGCAGACATTAAAGTAAAGGATTCCCCAATAGCGGTAAAGTGCAACTGCCCTACATTCCACATGCCAAATAGCAGTGCAGGCATTAGTGCAATTAATACGGTAATCATTGTTCTTTTCAAATCTATTGCATCTCGGATATGTGAGCCCAATTTTGTGGTATGATCTGGTACAAATAAGAAAGTTTCAAATGCATCATAAGCCGGATACATTTTCTCTAATTTTCCTCCTTTTTCAAAATGAGGTTTTACCGTATTTAATATATTTCTGAATAGTTTCATCTATTAACTATTTTCTTTTCTTACTAAATCCAATCCTTGGCGAATAATAGATTGTACCTCAATTTTAGATGTACAAACAAACTCACAAAGTGCTAAATCTTCTGGTGAAACTTCATAAATTCCTAAGTTTTCCATTAATTCTACATCTTCAATCATACATGCTTTTATAAGGTGGGTTGGGTAAATATCCATTGGCAATACTTTTTCGTACTCTCCCGTCATTACATAAGCCCTTTCCTCTCCATGCATATTGGTGTCTAAATTGTATTTTTTTGAAGGAAATAACCAAGAAAGAAATGTTTTAGAAGCAGAAAATTTATGAAGCCCTGGAAGCATCCATCCTAAAAATTCTGCTTCATCTCCTTCTGGAACTACCGTAAGTTGCGAGTCGTAAAAACCCAAACAACCATCCGTATTTATCTGAGTTCCCGAAAGGATATCCCCAGAAATTATTCTGCTTTTTCCGTCTTTAGTATTCTCATTAAGTAGATTACTGATGCAGGCACCTGCAATACTACGGTAATATCTTGGTTTTTGAATTTGTGATCCGCAAAGCGCCACAATTTTGGATACATCATATTTTCCTGCAGTAAACAAACGAGCAATAGCAATCACATCTTGAGGATGTAGATACCAAACGACATCTCCTTTATTGATAGGGTCAATTTGGTGGATTTGCACTCCTACATTACCGGCAGGATGTGGTCCGCTTATTTTATTAATTTGCACTCCTTTTGCAGCAGAAAATACTTTTGAAGGATTTGTATTCCCATCTGTATTCAAATGCGTTTTCCCATTGCTTAATTTTACAATATAATCCAGACCTTTTTGAAAAAGTTCATCCATTCCGTAAAGTGCAAAATCGTTATCAATGGCAAGAGGTGCAGTAGAAAAAGTAGAGATGAAAATCGCTTTTGGCGTATCTACAGGATTTGCAATAATATCGTAAGGTTTTTGGCGAACAAAAGGCCAAATCCCGGCTTTTAACATGGCCTCAATTATTTGCTCACGCGACAAACTATCTGCAGACGCAGTTGTAAATTGCTCGTATACTATTTCAGTATCAGCTTTAATTACCACTTCCATTATTTTCCTTTTTTCTCCTCTTACAATATCCGTAACCTCACCATTTATTGGAGAGCAAAAATTTATTTTTTCATTATATTTATCGTAAAAAAGTGGCGTTCCGGCTTTCACTTTATCCCCTACTTTTACGCAAAGTTTTGGCATCAAGCCGTGGAAATCTGTTGGCTTTACTACATACTTTTCAGTAGGTTTTGTGGAAGCATAAACTTTATCAGCATCACCCAATAAATGGATGTTTAAGCCTTTTTTTAATCTGATTTCTTTGGACATTAAAAATAAATTAGATTTTTCGGCTGCAAAAGTATAAATTTGCATCAATTATTTACCACTTTATAATATAAATTGTAATGAGATTTTATAACTTTTTTATGCTGCTTATTTTAGGTTCATTTTTACTTAGTGCTTGTTTTAGTCAAAAAGAAATAATAAGTAAGAATCTTAGTGAAAACGACAGCATATTTACGGAAGAAATAGTAATTATAGAACCAACGATAATTTATAAAAATGAAACTTTTAATAGGCAAATCAAAACGGTTTTGTGCCATAATACAATTGATGAATTATCACTACCTATGATTAATTTAAACTCTGCTGAACAATTACTTATTAGCTTTGATGATTTGGATACGGACATAAAGGACTATTATTTCACCATCATCCATTGCAAGTCAGATTGGACGGCTAGCGATTTAATGCAATCAGAATATATTGATGGTTTCACAGATGAGCCTATCACCAATTATGAGTTCTCCTTTAACACCCTACAAAAATACAGCCACTACTCTTTTAACTTCCCAACAGAAGAATTAAAGCCCCTGCTTTCAGGAAATTATGTATTCAAAATTTATGAGCAAGGCGGTGAAACGATTGCTTTCAAACGCTTTATGGTTTTGGAAACTATGCTAACCATTAAAGCTGAAGTAAGGCGTGCTACATTGGTGGATGATAGGAAAACAAAACATGAAATTGACTTTATTATAAAACATCCTAACATAACAATTGCTGATCCGTTTTCTGATATAAAAGTAACCATTAAGCAAAACAACAGAGGGGATAATGCTATTACTGATTTGAAGCCCCTATTTGTAAAAAATAACGAACTGATTTACGATTATCAGGAGGATAATACTTTTTGGGGTAATAATGAATTCCGCCATTTTGATATCAAAAGTTTAAGGTATCAATCTGAGCGAATAAAAGAGATTATCTTTGATAGCACTTACCACCATGTGTATTTATTTAATGACAGAAAACGCCCTTACGACCGCTATTCCATTGAGCCAGATATAAACGGAAAGTTCCTTATCAAATCACAAGAAGGATGGAAATCCTCTATTGAAGCGGACTATGCTTTTGTGCATTTTACATTACCAGTAGACCACATCAGCTATGGAGAACTTTATGTAATTGGGGAATTTACAAATTGGCAATTAGAAGCAGCAAACAAATTAAAATACAATGCCGACAAAATACAATATGAAGCAAGTATCTATCTAAAACAGGGCTATTATAATTACCATTATGCGCTTAAGGATACCGCTACAAATCGTGTAGATGTATCCTTTATTGAAGGCACTCACTACCAAACACGAAACGACTATTATATCTATGTATATTACCGTGCTGTTGGCGATAGATACGATAGATTTGTAGGTTTTTTGAAAACTTCATCCAAGGAACTTTTTTAAATAAATTATGAAAAAAAATACAAAATATCAAATAGATGATTTCACTTTTAAACACGAAATTAAAACACGCTTTAAAGATTTAGACGCTTTTCATCATGTTAATAATGCGACATTTTTAAGCTATATAGAAGATGCCAGAATGTTGTTTTTTAAAAGATGGAACATGAATACTAAAGAGAAATCATTAATAGTGGCTTCAATTACAATAGATTATATAAGTCAGTTGCATCATCCTTCAAAGCTCATTATTGGTCAGAAAATATCCCGATTAGGCAGAAAAAGCTTTGATATTTTATCTGTAATTTTTTTAGATAAAAAACCAATTTGCAGCTCCACAGTAACCATTGTATGCTATAATTTTATTAGCAAACAAACTGCCCCTCTATTTCAAGAGATTAAAGAAGATTTTAATATTTAAACAATTAAGCTTTTCGTTATTTATTTACAACTTCAAAATATAATCTAACCACCACCTATCTTACTGCAACACCAACTTTTTATTTACCACTCCATCATCCATTTCAATCTCTAACATATAGATTCCTTTTGGGTAAGTTGCTAAGTCAAATTGTTTGGTGTACTGACCAACAAATTCTTTCTTGTTTTCAGTAAAGATTATTTCACCTAAAAAGTTTACTATCTTTACTTCAAAATTTTGAATCTCAATACTTGAAAAAGTGATATTGAAAATGTCTCTTGATGGATTAGGATAAACCTTATTTAGCAATAACTTTTGACAAAATACTTTCAAACAAACTTCTCCCATTTCCTGCCTTTTATTATTGTTACATTGCTACATTAGTAAATGGTTACATTAACCATTCTGATTTCTATCTACTATCTACTATTTTCTCACATCTATCCCTTATCTTTGCAAACTCTTAAAAGAAAAGAAAATGTCAAACGGATTTTATAATGTACCCAAAGCGGTAAACGAACCAGTAAAAGGATATGCTCCAGGGAGCCCTGAGCGAACTGAATTACTAGCAGAATACAAAAGAATGTACAATACTACTGTTGATGTACCAATGTATATTGGCGATAAACAAGTATTTACGAATGATAAAAGAAATTTAACACTCCCTCATGAGCATGGGCATGTAATCGGGACTTCCAACTATGGAGGAGAACAAGAAGTGCGTGATGCAATTGATGCCGCAATGAAAGCTCGCACACAGTGGGCAAACATGAGCTGGGAACACAGAGCAGCTATTTTCTTAAAAGCGGCTGATTTATTAGCAGGACCATTCCGTGCAAAACTGAATGCAGCTACAATGCTAGCACAAAGTAAAAATGTAATGCAAGCTGAGATTGATGCCGCTTGTGAATTGATTGATTTCTTTAAATTCAATGTGCAGTACATGAGTCAGTTGTACAAAGAACAACCAGAATCATTACCAGGAATGTGGAACCGTTTGGAACATAGACCTCTGGAAGGATTTGTATTTGCACTTACGCCATTCAACTTCACATCTATCTGTGCTAACCTTTGTGCTGCACCAGCAATGCTAGGGAATGTAGTAATTTGGAAACCAGCAGAAACACAAATCTATTCTGCCGGGGTGATCATGGAAATATTCCAAGCGGCAGGATTGCCTGATGGAGTAATCAATATGGTAACGGTAAGTGGTAAAGAAATTTCAAAGGTTGTTTTTGAAGATAAAAACTTTGCAGGCTTACACTTTACAGGAAGTACTGATGTATTCCGTACGCTTTGGAAAGGCATTGGAAATAACATTGAAAAGTATAAATCATACCCAAGAATAGTTGGAGAAACAGGAGGTAAAGATTTCATTATTGCGCACAAATCGGCAGTAGCTGCTGAAGTAGCCACTGCTATTTCAAGAGGTGCTTTTGAGTATCAAGGACAAAAATGTTCAGCTGCTTCTCGTGCTTATGTACCTTCTAATTTATGGGAAGATGTAAAAACTCAAATTGTTGCTGATTGTAAAAGTTTCAAAATGGGTGCTCCTGATGATACTTCAAACTTCATCAATGCAGTAATTTCTGAAAAAGCATTTGACAGTATTGCTTCTTATATTGACTATGCAAAAACGGCTAATGATGCGGAGATTATTGCAGGAGGAAATTATGATAAATCAGTAGGTTACTTTATTGAACCAACTATTATTGTAACTACTGACCCTAAGTTCAAAACTATGGTTGAGGAAGTATTCGGACCAGTAATGAGCATTTATGTATATGATGCAGACAAGTGGGAAGAAACGCTTGAATTAGTAGATAGCACTTCAGAGTATGCACTTACAGGCGCTATTTTATCGGTTGACAGATATGCTGCCCAGTATGCGACAAAAGCCTTAGAAAATGCAGCAGGAAACTTCTACATTAATGACAAACCATCTGGAGCTGTTGTTGGGCAACAACCTTTTGGTGGCGCTAGAGGATCTGGAACAAATGACAAGGCAGGATCAATCTTAAATTTATTAAGATGGGTTTCTCCAAGAACAATAAAAGAAACATTTGTACCTGCTACTGATTACAAGTACCCTTTCTTGGGCGAATAGATTTATTAACAAAAAAGAAAGTCCATTTTTGATGGGCTTTTTTTATTTAATTTTGCTTCTGTGAAAAGAATAAAAGATTTATACCAAAAACTGCCTGCTCCTTTGCGCAACAAATACATAATTACATTTATTGTTTTTTTGGTTTGGATTTTCTTTATCGACACTTTCGATATTATTACTCAGATAAAAATGAATAAAGAATTCAAACAATTAAAAGAGCAACAAGAATTTTATAAATCTGAAGTTAAAAAGGATAGCACTATAATTTACAATTTGAATAACAACCCTGAAGAGCAAGAACGATTTGCCAGAGAGCGTTTTTTGATGAAAAAAGACAATGAAGATTTATTTATTGTAAGAGAAAAAAAGGAAAATGAATAATCTTTTTGAGCAGTTCCAAACACAATCTGCAAAGCAGTGGAAGGAGAAAATAATAGCAGATTTAAAAGCAAGAGAGTATGATTCTTTGATAGCTGATAATGGGACTTTACCTTTTTATCATCAGGATATTGTAAGTCAAAACCAACCACTCACCAAAGAAAATACTTGGAATGCTTGCCAGCTTATTGACGGTACAAATGCAAAACAGGCAAATCAAAAAGCCCTTTTAGCCCTTGAAAATGATGTAAGCGCCCTTTGTTTTTCCAATCCCAACAACTTGGAAATTCTTTTAAAAGATATTTCCATAGAACATATCCGTATTGATTTCAAAAATTATACGCCTGATTTTGTAAAAGAGTGGACAGATTTTATTGCAAACAAAAAGATAAATGGTGCTTTTCATGGCAATGAGGATTTTTCTTATCCTAACTATTGTGGTACTACTATTTTTGCAGAAGGAGAAACTGCCAAAGAGCAAATAAAAGATGCCTTTGAAAAAGGAAAAAAGGCAAAAGGAAATATGCAGTTTCATTTTTTTATTGGTGAAAATTATTTTCAGCAGATTGCAAAACTGAGGGCTTTCCGTATTTTATGGAATGAAAAAACAGGAAGTACTCCTTTTATTTTTGCTGAAACATCTACAAAAAATCAGCAGAAAGAAAACCCTTACAATAATTTGATAGCAAGCACAACTAGCTTAATGTCAGCTATTTTTGGAGGTGCGGATACTATTTTGGTAAACACATACAATGCTGGCTTTGAAAAATCCACCGATTTTTCTGAGCGATTGGCCAGAAATCAGCAAAATATTTTAAGAAATGAAAGTTTCTTAGACAAAGTGCAAGACCCAACAGCTGGAGCTTATTTTATGGAACAGCTTACTGCTGAATTACTAAAGGATTTTGATATATCGCAAAATCATCAAGAGACCAAAAGCAACAAAAGCTGGCTTTCTGCAGAGCAAATTGAAATTCCAAATATCTTCAGTAAAAAAGAAGAAAAACACAATAATTTTGTGGCTGGAATCCCACCATTTTTAAGAGGACCATATTCCACCATGTATGTTTCCAAACCTTGGACCATTCGCCAGTATGCCGGCTTTTCAACAGCAGAAGAATCCAACGCCTTTTACAGAAAAAACTTAGCTGGTGGGCAAAAAGGACTTTCAGTGGCTTTTGATTTAGCCACTCACAGAGGCTATGATTCTGATAACAAAAGAGTGGAAGGAGATGTGGGAATGGCTGGGGTTGCTATTGATTCTGTTTTGGATATGAAAATTTTGTTTGATAAAATTCCACTAGACAAAATGTCCGTTTCCATGACCATGAATGGAGCAGTTTTGCCCATTTTAGCTTTTTATATTGTAGCAGCTCAGGAACAAGGTGTTAAGTTAGAGCAACTCAATGGCACTATTCAGAATGATATTTTGAAAGAATTTATGGTGCGAAATACCTATATCTATCCTCCAAAATATTCTATGCGTATTATTTCTGATATTTTCAGGTTTACTACCCAGAATATGCCCAAATTTAACAGTATAAGTATTTCTGGCTACCACATGCAAGAAGCAGGCGCAACTGCTGATATTGAATTGGCATACACTTTGGCTGATGGTTTGGAATATGTAAGAACCGGCATTGCATCTGGCTTAAAAATTGATGATTTTGCTCCCCGGCTTTCCTTCTTTTGGGGAATTGGGATGAACCATTTTATGGAAATTGCAAAGATGCGAGCTGCTAGAATGCTTTGGGCAAAACTAATAAAGCAATTCAATCCTCAGAATCCTAAATCAATGGCACTAAGAACGCACTGCCAAACCTCTGGGTGGAGTTTAACCGAGCAAGACCCTTTCAATAATATTACAAGAACAACTGTGGAGGCAATGGCGGCCGTTATGGGAGGCACACAAAGCTTACACACCAACGCGCTTGATGAAGCAATTGCACTGCCTACCGATTTTTCGGCAAAAATTGCAAGAGATACACAAATTTATTTACAAAATAGTATTGGTATTTGCGATACGGTAGACCCTTGGGGCGGATCGTATTATGTAGAATATCTTACTGCTAAAATAGCGGAAAAAGCTTGGAAACATTTTGAGGAGATTGAAGAGTTAGGCGGAATGGCAAAAGCCATTGAAACAGGAATTCCTAAAATGAGAATTGAGCAATCGGCCGCCAGAAAGCAAGCAAGAATTGATTCAGGGAAAGACATTATTGTTGGGGTAAATGCCAATAAGATTGAGGAAGAAGAAAATGATTTTGAAATACTAAAAGTAGATAATACGGCTGTACGAAAAGCACAGATTGATAGGATCAACCAACTAAAAAAAGATAGGGACAATACTAAAGTAACTGCTGCCCTTAATGCTTTAATAAAAGGATGCGAGAGGAAAGATGAAAATTTATTAAGTTTGGCGATAGAAGCGGCCAAGCAAAGAGCAACTTTGGGTGAAATTTCAGATGCTTTGGAAAAAGTATTTGGGAGATACAAAGCCCAAAACCAATTGATAACTGGCGTATATAAAATGGAAATACAGGATAATAAATACTTTAAAAAGGCAAAAGATTTAGCTGATAAATTTGCCAAAGAAAAAGGCAGACGCCCAAGAATAATGGTGGCTAAAATGGGGCAAGATGGGCACGATAGAGGAGCTAAAATTGTGGCCACTTCCTTTGCCGATTTGGGTTTTGATGTGGATATCAGTCCTCTTTTTCAAACACCAGAGGAAGTAGCCAAGCAGGCCATTGAAAATGATGTGCATATTTTGGGAATTTCATCCTTGGCAGCAGGGCACAAAACCCTTCTGCCAAAAGTAATTACTGCTTTGAAAGAAATGGGCAGAAGTGATATTTTGGTTATTGCTGGGGGCGTTATTCCTAAGCAAGATCATGATTTTTTGTATGAGGCAGGGGTAAGTGGTATTTTTGGCCCTGGAACCATTATCGCAAAATCAGCTATTGCTATATTGGAGAAGTTAAGCTAAATAACCTTTTTTCTACTTTAAGATAAAATTCGTTTCGTTTGTCGTAAAGGGGTTCTGAGCAAATATAGGGAAATATTCCACATAAATTAAAAGGTCTTTCTTTTCATTAGTTCAGAAAGAGTGCAGAAAGCAAATTCATTTTAAATTTATATCTTTGTATAATTCAGAGATATGAAGTTTTTAAGCAAAAAATATCTTTTTCTTCTTTTTGTTATTTTGTTAAGTCCAACTTTCATTTGGTCGCAAAATGCAATCCTTATTTTTAATGAAGATTTTGAAAGTGGAACAAACCTTTTTATTGCTGACTCATCTTTCGGTTTACCTCAAGGAGTAAATTCTTGGATTACCAATAATGAGTATAATGGAAACGGAATCTACCCAAACACTACTAGTCAAGCTAGTACTGTTTCTGGGACAATTGGAAATCCGAATGGCTATTATTTGCATATTACTGACACTACTCAAATTACAAATGTTTCCAATGCTAATTTTCAGCCCAATTCAACTTCCGATCATTTTTATGTGTTAGATAGGAGTTTCTGTACCCTTGGTTTTGATAGCATAGAATTTTCTTTTTTCTATTTATGTGAGGGTTCTGCTAATGCTTATGCGGAGGTTTTTTACAGCATTGATGGAGGAAATTGGATTTCGACTGGAAATCAATACAATAGTCAAACGCTTTGGAAAAATGAAAGGATAATGAATCCGTCCTTTAACAATGTTTTTGATTTGCGCTTTGGTTTCCGGTGGGTAAATGCCAGTTCAACATTGGCCAATTCCATATCATTTGGAGTAGATGATATTTTCTTAGTAGGAAATTTTAACCAAACTACTAATCCAATCGACATTAATGTTACTTACCTTTCTGATAGTGTTATTTGTCAGGGAACATATCTTATTTTCCGTTACGAAATTTCTGACACCCTTTGTGGTGGGCAATACCTTATTGAGCTTTCGGATGCCAATGGAAACTTTGCCAACCCCACAGCTCTTTGGACAACAACTATGTTTTATCCAAATACATCTTCCCTGTTAATGATTCAGATTCCAAATTGGGCAACAGCAAGTACTTGCTACAAACTAAGGGTAAACCGTATTTCACCTTCCCCTCAAATTACAGGTTTTGCTTCTGTTTGCTTTGAGGTAGCCGTTTGTCCAAATACTATTATTACAGGCCCAACACCTCCTGTTGTAACAATGGACACAGCTGATGTCTGTGTCGGGAGTGTTATTGATATTCC
>Ga0209554_1001672_pt1 | contig 16496 bp, 18 predicted proteins | sample MarorgKNORR_S2LV_5_FD_188221 | JGI IMG/M metagenome (GOLD analysis project Ga0209554, IMG submission 188221) | Marine microbial communities from the Southern Atlantic Ocean, analyzing organic carbon cycling - Bottom_A/KNORR_S2/LV (SPAdes) (version 2) | ecosystem: Environmental > Aquatic > Marine...
CTATGATCATTAAATATTTTATTAGAAATATTAGCTTCAACTTTTGAAAAAATTTTCTTAGAAGTTCTTATTGAAACTTCATTCTGAAAATATTTTAGTAACATTTTTTTATTTTTCTTTATCTTATTTATTAATTCATTATCAGTCTTACTAAATAAATACAGAATTATCTGACCTTTCGCATACTGATCTTTCCTCTTAAAAAAGAAAATAGAAGTATCACTTTTTATTTTATCTATTGATTTTTCGTTAAATTCTTTTCTTAAAATCTTTGAATCCAAACTATTACCTTCCAAAGAAAATGCTACAACAATATTTTTTGCATACTTAAGAATACTATTAAAATTTCTAGGTCTAATAAATATTAAATCAAAATTATTTTCAGGTTGAGGTAAACCATTAATATACGATCCGTATGTACCCACTAACAATCTACCTATTTTACCTTTAAATTTTGTAGAATCCATAACTATTAACATTTCATTGTTTTCTCCTGAAGCCTTTGGTAGTAAAGTACTATTACTATAATTAAAACTTGTATTGGATTGACATCCAAATAAAATAAAAACTAATAAACATATTATGTTAATAAATTTCATTCAATTATATAATAATCATCAATTATTCAAATAATATATTAATTTTAGGGAATTAATATATTAAATATAAAAACATGAGCAGCAAACTACTAAATAAAGCAATAACATCATGCTTTGCAAAAATAGCAAGAGTTGATGGAAGTATTAGTAAAGAAGAAATAGATATTATTAATTCCAGTAAAATACTTAATAAATATAAATATCAAGATGTTGAAACTATAAACACAAAAAACTTTTTCAATAAAATTCAAACAGAATATGGAAAAATTATAAAAGAAAAATTAAAAAAAGAGGAAAAAAATGATTTTATAACTGAATTAGTTAACCTTATAAAAGCTGATAATAAAGTTCATGATCATGAATTTTTTTTACTGGGTCATATTGCAAACTCTATAGGAATTAATCCTCAAGAAATAGCAAAGATTATTAATAATAAAGGATTAAGTAATAAATCATCAGGATGGTTCTCCTGGTTGTTTGGATAAAAATATTATTTTTTATCTTCGGATGAATCTTTTTCAATTTCTTTTTTTATTTCCTTAGATGCTTCTTTAAATTCCCTTATACCTTTTCCAAAACCACGAAAGATTTCAGGAATTTTATTTGCACCAAAAAAAACAACAACTATTAAACCAATAATTATCCACTCCCATCCTCCTGGCATTCCTAAAGCTAAAATTGTATGCATATTATTAAATATTATTTTGTAAATATAATAAAATCATTTCTTCATTATCCATTTTTCAGGATTCAACTTTATATTATTTTTCCATACTTGAAATTGCAATTCAGACACACCATCTAAATTCGTAACTATATCAGCTATATTTTGTCCAATAGTAATGATATCTCCTTTCTCAACAACTAAATTTTTTAACTTAGCATATAATGTATAATAATCTCCATGATTTATTATAATAACATTATTCATACCAGGAATAAATGCAACTGTTGAGACTTTTCCGGAAAATACAGAATATACTTTAGAACCTTTACTAGTTTGAATGTCTATACCGTCATTTTTAACTTTTACATTTTTAATTACTGGATGAGGATGAACTCCAAATTTATTTGAAATGAAACCTGATGAAACAGGCCATATTAATTTTCCAATATTTGTCTCAAAAGACTCTGTTAAACTAATTAAGTCCAAATCATCCCCAGATAACTTTTCTCTTTCACTTCTAATTACTTCTTTTATAAGATTATCCAATTGCTCTAAGGAAATTCTTCTTTCTTTTATTTCTTTTTTTATTCTTCTCTCCTTTTTTTCCAAATCAGAAATTGTTTTTTTCTGATTCCTTTTTAATTTTTGGAGCTTATTATTTTCATCAACTTCGTCACTCAATAATTTATTTTGAATTCTTTTTTCATTAAGTAAATTATTTTTTTGATTATCTAACTCATTTGTTACTATTTCAATTTCTTGAATTTGTTTTTTTCTTGAATTAGTATATTGGACTATATACCCTAACCTTCTAAACATTTGATTATAGCTACTTGAAGAAAAAACATATCCCAATTTATCAAGAGATGATCTAGATTTATAAGAATAATATATCATTTCAGAATACTCATTTTTTAATATTTTTAAATCATTAGTTAAAGAATGAATCACTCCACTTAAATCTAAAATTTCATTATTTTGAAATTTTATTTCTTTCTTAAGATTAGAAATTAAACTTACTCTATTTTTAATTTGTTTATTTATAACATTCAACTTACCAGTTGTTACATTTTTAGATTTTTCAGTCTCCTTTAAAATTTTTTCCGCTTCACTAATTTCTATAAGATTCTTTTGTCTTTCATTTTCTAATTCTATTCTTGTTTGCTGACTCTTTAAAGGGCTATTAATTAATAATAAAAAAAATAATAAAAAATCAAATCTTCTCAACAACATATTTTGAAGGTATTTTAAAAGGAAACTTCAGAGCTTTATTTGTCCTCGATACTTTATTATATTTAAAAATTATATTAGTTATAACAGGAACACTAGTATTATCCGTATAACTAATCGAAGTATAAGAATGTTTTACAGGAAATAATAATTTTCCTAAAGGTTTAAAATCATCATAATCAACTGTTAATAAATAATTTGTAAATTCATCAAAAAGAATTAATTTCTCAATTTTAGATGTTTTAATGCTAACAATGTTTTGCGTTTGAATTGATTGGTTCTGTTGAATAATTTTATAGATATTTCCTTCTCTTAATATTTTATCTGATTCAGAGATTTTATATAATAAATTACCAACAAGAATTGATTCAATTTGTTCAAAATCTAACTTAATTTTAAATTCTTTTTCAATAATTTTAGGCGTTGAGATAATAACTCTTTTATTTACTCTATCTATTAATTGAAACTCATCTTTAGTTATCAAACCTCTAAAAAATTCTATACCTAAACCTGCTCTAATAGAAAACCATATTTTTTCATTTTTTTTAATTCTTGTATTTAAAGTTGCATTAATTAATTGATTTTCATTTTTATATTTAAATTTTGATTTTGAAGATAAATATTCGTAATCAATTTCATCAACTTTAAAATCCATAACAGTAACACTAACAGAGTCTAATGGAATAAAATTTCTTTTACAAGATGAAAAGATTAGTAAAAAAACTAATATATAATATTTTCTCATTACCATTTTCCAAAAATAATAATAAATCAATCAAGAGTATCTAATAATAAAATATAGTTAATCTCCTTTGAAATTAGGACACCTTTTTTCTATAAATGCTAAAGCCCCTTCTTTAAAATCATTTGTATCACAACATTCAGAAAACAATTCTATCTCCTTATCAAAACCATTAACACCATTGTCATAAAATGAATTAACAGATTTAATTACATTTTTTATTGCAATAGGACTTTTTCTCTTAAATATATTTATTAATTCTAAAGCTTTATCCATAGCTTGTTTTTTATCTTCTAACACATAATTTACCAATCCTAAATCAAACGCAATACTTGAAGAAATCATCTCTGCTGACAACATTAATTCTAATCCTTTAGTTTTTCCTATAATTTGAATTAATCTCTGAGTACCACCATAACCAGGTATTAAACCAAGATTAACCTCTGGTTGAGAAAATGTAGCATTTTTTGTAGCTATTCTCAAGTGACATGCCATAGCCAACTCACAACCCCCTCCAAGAGCATATCCATTTACTAGAGCAATAACAGGAACTGACATATTCTCAATCTTATTATATAATTCATGTCCCTTCTTACAAAATTTCTTAGAATTTTTTTTATTAACCTGTGTAAATTCTGTTATATCCGCACCAGCAACAAAAGATTTTTCTCCAGAACCAGATATAATTATACCAAAATATCTCTTATTATTTTTTTCAAATGCATTTAGACAACTATCAATTTCTTTAATAGTAGCCTGATTTAATGCATTTAGTTGTTTAGGTCTATTAATCTCTATATGAAAATAAAAATCTTTTTTATAGACATTAATGTTATTATAATTATTCATTATTTAATTTATTAGATACTTTTTTAATCATTTCTTCAACCATTTCATCAAAACTATATTTAGGCTTCCATCCCCAATCTTTTCTTGAATAATTATCATTAATTTTATTGGGCCATGAATCGGCAATTTTTTGTCTGTAATCAGATTCATAAAAAATTTTAAAATTTTTGAATCTTTTCTGGAGACTTAAATACAATTCATTAGGAGTAAAACTAAATGCAGATAAATTATAACTTGATTTTATTCTTAAATTGTTCTTATCTGCTTTCATCAACATCCAAATAGATCTTAATACATCTTCAATATATATCATAGGTAACCTAGTCTCCTTATTTAAAAAACATTTAAAAACTTCTTTTTTAATTAAAGAGTAAAATATGCTAACAGCATAATCAGTAGTTCCTCCACCTGGAAGTGTTTTAGAACTAATTATTCCTGGAAACCTAATGCTTCTTACATCGATACCATATGTATTATTATAATATTCACACCACCTTTCACCCGATAATTTACTTATACCATAAACTGTTTGAGGTTCTTTAATTGAAAATTGATCTGTATTATTTTTTAAAGAAGTATCGCCAAAAACCGAAATAGAACTTGGCCAAAAAACTTTTTTTATTAATTTTTTTCTAGCTAATTCTAATACATTAAATAATGAGGTCATATTTACTTCCCAAGTATTTAAGGGGTTTTCTTCACCTTTAGCAGATAAAATAGCAGCTAAATGGTACACATCATCAACTTCATATTTCTTGACCACCTTTTCAATATCAGAATATAATAAAGCATTTAATTTAATGAATTCAAAATCCGTGTCCGTTTTTTTATTAAGATCAGAAGTTATAATATCATTTTTTGAATAAATTTTAGATAAAAAAATTGATAATTCAGTTCCAATTTGACCTTCTGAACCAATAATTAATATACAACTCATAATATTTCTGTTTAAATATTTTATTAATATTTGTATTTAATATTAAATATAAATAATTTTTAAAATGTATAAGAATTTTAAACCTTACCTAATAAGCGAAATAATTAAAATAAAAGACTCAGGGCTCTATAAAAAAGAAAGAATAATTACTTCACCGCAAAATTCTTCAATTAATACTAATGAAGATAATGATATAATAAATCTTTGTGCAAACAACTATTTAGGATTATCCTCTCATCCAGAAATAATAAATGCTGCTAAAAAAACGATTGATACTCATGGTTACGGAATGTCTTCAGTTCGCTTTATATGTGGAACACAAGACATTCACAAAAAATTAGAAAAAGTTATTAGTAAATTTTTAGGAACTGAAGATACCATATTATATGCAGCAGCTTTTGATGCAAATGGTGGTGTATTTGAGCCATTATTTGGTCCAGAAGATGCTATAATTTCAGATGAATTAAACCATGCATCAATAATTGATGGAATTAGACTATGTAAAGCTGAAAGACATAGATACAGTCACAATGATATGGGGAGCTTAGAAGAAAAACTAAAATTAACAAAAAATAATAGAGCAAAAATTATAGTAACAGATGGAGTATTCTCAATGGATGGGACTATAGCACAACTAGATAAAATCTATGAATTAGCTAAAAAATATAATGCTCTAATAATGAGTGATGAATGTCATGCTACTGGGTTTATAGGTAAAAATGGTAGAGGCGTTCATGAATATAGAAATGTTATTGGAAAAATTGATATTATAACAGGAACACTAGGAAAAGCACTCGGTGGAGCTTCTGGTGGCTTTACTTCAGCAAGAAAAGAAATTATTGAAATTCTAAGACAAAAATCTAGACCATATTTATTTTCAAATACTTTAGCACCCTCAATAGTTGGAGCATCATTAAAAGTTTTTGAAATTATTAAAAAAAATAATTCTCTTTTAAAAAAATTGAATACTAACACTCTTTACTTTAGAAAAAAAATGAAAGAAAATGGATTTGATATAAAAGATGGAATACATCCAATTGTTCCAATAATGCTTTACGATGCCGTAATTGCTAAAAACATGTCTCAAGAATTATTAGAAAAAGGAATTTATGTGGTTGGATTTTACTTTCCTGTTGTAGCAAAAGGGAAAGCTAGAATTAGAGTTCAAATCTCAGCTAGTCATAATAAAAAACAACTTGATAAAGCAATTGAAGCATTTAAAAATGTTGGAAAAAAACTTAAAATAATTTAAGATTAATTTTTTATATTTTTCTTAACATTAAAAATGTTCAATCATAAATTATCTAATTAAAAATAAATTCTCTTTAACATCATGTACTCTTAATATATTTGCACCATTATTAATTGCTATTTCATTTAATTTAATTGTTCCTTTTAATGAATCTACATTTGATGAACCAAATTTTTTCTTAACAAAAGATTTTCTAGAAAGACCAACTAATATTGGTAAATTAAATTTCTTCAATAAAGAAAGATTTTTTAACATATCATAATTTTGATTATAATCTTTAGCAAATCCAAATCCGGGATCAAGGATCACATCGTTTATTCCAAATTTTTTAAGTTTTTTTATTTTTTTTGAAAAATATTTCAAGAGTTCAACCATAAGATTTTCATAATTAGTTTTTTCCATCATATTTTTAGGAATACCCCTAAGGTGCATTAAAACATAAGGTGCTTTAAAATTTGAAACTACTTTATACATATTAGAATCATAGCTACCCCCAGAAATATCATTAATTATGCTAGCCCCTTCTATTACAGCTCTCTTTGCAATATCTGATCTAAAAGTATCTACTGAAATAATAATTTTTGGAAAAAATTTTATAGACTGTTTAATTATTTTTTCAATTCTAATCCATTCTTCAGAAATTGAAATTGATTCTGAACCTGGTCTTGTAGAACAACCACCTATATCAATTATTGAAGCCCCATGATCCAACATATTTTCAATTTTAACAAGTGCTTTATCACATGAATTGTATTTACTTCCATCAAAAAAAGAATCAGGAGTCATATTAATAATTCCCATAATTAAAGGTTTATCAAAAGAAAAAAGTTTTCCGTTTAAATTAAAGCTTTTTTTGATAGATAAATCAGTAGTTTTTAAAATCGATTTCATATTTTTGGAAAAAATAAATTATAATTTGGAAATCTCAACAACAAACGACTATAAAAAAATCATAAGATCTTGTAAAGATATATATTTAAAAAAATCAAAAGATTATGGTTCTGCTTGGAGAATACTCCGACTTCCATCTATTACAGATCAAATATTTATTAAAGCTCAAAGAATAAGATCAATCCAAGAAAAAAATGAAAAAAAAGTTGATGAAGGAATAGAAAATGAATTTATAGGAATAATAAATTATTGTATTATGGCTATAATTCAATTAGAAATTGATAATGATGAAATAGAAATACCTATTAATAAATTAGAAAAATTATATGATCAGTATAGTAATGAAACAATGAAATTACTTGAAAATAAAAATCATGACTATGATGAAGCATGGAAAGAAATGAGAATTAGTTCAATGACAGATATTATTCTAATGAAACTATATAGAACTAAACAAATTGAAAGTAATAAGGGTAAAACTATAATTTCTGAAGGAGTTAAAGCTAATTATCAAGATATAATAAATTATTCTGTTTTTTGTTTAATTAAACTCTTAAATGTACAATGAAAAATTTATATGCTTTATCAAGATATCTGGTTGGTGTTTTATTTATTTTTTCTGGATTAATAAAAATTAATGATCCCGTTGGAACTCAAATAAAATTAAAAGAATATTTTGAAGTATTCAGTGCTGATTTTACTCCCCTTTTTGAACATCTTGTTCCTTTGGCATTAATACTTTCAGTTATTTTATGTACACTTGAAATTGTAATAGGAATAGCTCTTTTAATGAATTATAAAATGAAAATAACAAGAGTTATTCTCTTATCTCTAATTGTATTTTTTACTTTTCTTACTTTTTATTCAGCATATTTCAATAAAGTAACAGATTGTGGTTGTTTTGGAGATGCAATAAAGCTTACTCCATGGGAATCTTTCACAAAAGATATAATTCTCTTATTCTTTTCATTAATTATTTTCATTTTATATAGAAAACTTAAAAATCAAATAGGCTTTTTTTATATAAAAATATTCGATAACGCAACTTTTAGAGATAGCTTAATCATTTTCACTTTTATTATATGCTTAATTATTAGTTTTACAGCTATCAATTTTCTTCCTTTTATTGATTTTAGACCATACAAAATTGGTAATGATATAATAACACTTATGAAACCAAGTGAAGAATTAAAATATTCTTACATTATGGAAAAAAATGGAAAAGAATATGAATTTGATATTTATCCTAATAACAAAATTTATTCTTTTAAAGAATTAAAACTATTAAATCCTGAAGCTCAACCCATAATTACTGATTATAATCTTTGGGATAATGACGAAGATTATACTACTGAAAGCTTATCAGGGAATAAATTGTTTATTATAATTCATGATGTCAATAATATTAACAAAAAACTGATAGATAAAATTAAAACTTTAAATAATAATATAACATTCTGGATTGAAACAGTAATTATTACATCAAATGAACCTAATTCATTCAAACAATTTTTAGAAAGTAATAATATCGAACTAAAATATGTTTATGGAGATGCTACAGTTTTAAAAACAATAATTAGATCTAACCCAGGTTTCTTTTTAATGAGAAATGGTTATGTAAGAGGAAAGTGGCATTTTAATAATATTCCTAATGGTCAAGAAGTTTTAGATGCTGTAGGAATTAAAACATAAGAACACAAGTGAAAAATTATTTTTTATTAGGTATGCCAGGTTCTGGAAAAACAACCATAGCTAATTTTATAGCTCAAAATACTAATCTTAACAAAATAGACCTAGATAAAGAAATAGAAAAAAATTATAATTTATCTATTTTAAATATTTTTAAAAATAAAGGTGAGTCATACTTCAGAAAAATTGAATCATTTGTGTTAAATAAAATAATTAAAGAAAAATCAAATTTTATTTTATCAACAGGAGGAGGAACACCTTGTTTTAATGATAATTTTAAAGTTATATCAAAAAATGGTATATCAATTTTTATTGATCCTCCAAAATCTTTATTAGTTGAAAGGATAAAAAATAGTACTAATAGACCCTTATTTCAAAATAAAAATAATATTAAAAAAAAAGTAGATGAATTATATGAACTAAGAAAAACTATCTATAAAAAATCTAATTATATAATCTCATCAAATCTAAAAGAGGAAACTTTATCAATTATTAAACTTGAATCCTAAAGAAATCAGTATTGTTGAATTATCAAGTTCAGAATTAGCTATAGGTTCTTGACCCTTAAATGTATAAGGACTAATTTTTGAAGAATATTTACTAACTAAATAAGTTAGATCAATACTTATAATTTTATTAGAATACCCTATTCCTACACTTTTTTTAATTCTACTATTATCATTATTAAAAGTTTGTTCTGTGACTTTATTATATGCATTAGTTAAAAAATTATATCCAAACCTTAAATAAAAATTATTATACCTTCCTTCAAGACCTATTCTATAATTTATTGCAAAAGATTTATAAATCTCAATAATTTCTCTATTATCATAAAAAGGATCAAAATCATCAGAACTAACTTTTGCTGAAGAATAATTTATTAAATCAACATCAGCAGTAATAAAACCAAATTTCTTGTAAAAAAAAGATGAACCTATACTTAATTTAGAGGGTGAAAAAATTTTATATTCAGCAACAGTTTTAGCAGTTGAAGATATTGCATTTTGCAATACAGTGTCCTCAGACTCAAAATAATAATCAAAATAATTAGTTTCTAATTGATTATAACTTTCTTCATTTAATTTTATACTCTTTTTAGATTCATAACTAATTCCAAAATTTAAATTATAAATAGGTTTAAATATTATACCTAAAGTAGTTGAAAATCCATTACCATGTATTGCTAAAAAGTCATTTAATGTCAAATAATCTAAAATCCCTTCAAAAACCCATTGATCTTCCACTAAAATTTCAAAATTATTTTCATTATAAATTCTACTTCTATCATATCTAATAGAATAAAAATTAAGTCCTGCTCCTAAATAAAATTTATCTTTTACATTAATTCCCGATGAAAGTGAGAATTGACTAATACTTCCTCTATTTTCAATTATTTCTTCTTGAAAAGGATAACCTCCAACAAAAGAATAATAACTGTTTGGTAAATCAAAAACAGGATTTAACAAATAATGATCATATGCTTCCTGCAAAAGAACAATCCCTTGAATAGGTAAAGAACTTGAAATTTGGCTAAATGAAACCCCTTGAGATTCTTCAAGAAAATAATCTAAAATTGAATTATCATTATTATAACCACTATATCTAATATTACTACCGAAATCTTTATTTTTTGTATACGAAAAACCAATATTTAATCTAGGACAATCATCACACATAAACATTGAATTTTTCTTTCCAAGTTTAAGAACAAAAGCAATATTATTTAATTCATTACTACTTAATAAATCATTGGTATTTTCATCTAAAAATTGTGAATTAGAATTCGTTGATTTTAATTCATATCCAAAAGACAAAACAGATTTATTAAAAAATCCTAATCCGGCTGGATTTCCAGATATGGAACTAATATCCCCACCCAAAGAAGTTTGAGCATTACCCAAACCTTGTATTCTAGCAGATCCACCGTTAAAAGAATGAGAAAACCTAGAAATATCATTATAATACCCATACTGAGCAAATAAATTTGAACAAGCACAAATAAAAAATGTATTTAATAATAAAATAAGCTTGAAATTATTAGACAAGGCTATGATTAGTTGTCTCTTCCTCTTGAAGATCCACCGCTACTTCCTCCTGATACAGCACCTCCACCTCTACTTAAGCTTCCTCCTCCACTAAAGTTACCACCACCTCTAGAAAAAGAAGAATTTGATGCTGGAGGGGCACCATTATAGTTGCCAAAACCTCCTTGATTTCTATTCGACTGTGATGATTGAAAAGTAGGTCTTGAATAACTATCTCTTCTTCCATCAGATGAAATAGTATAGGATCCATTATTGTTAATAGATTTAGAATTATAGTTATTAATTTGATTCATCATTGATATTCTATCAGAGCCTCTCCTATCATATGACGATCTTCTTGAATTAAAATCTTGAGAAAGAGAATGTCTAATTCCTGATCTAGAAACATTAGATTCTATATTACCATTATTTTTACTTCTAATATATTCATTCTGAGTAATGCCTCTTGGGGAATTTCCACCACCACTCGCATTGTCTACATCTATACCTCTCTTATGTATTTTATTTAATCCTATATTTTCTCCATTCATATGTGCTTCTCCTCTTCCATTCCTTGGACCTCTTAATGTAGTGCCATTACTATCTTTTGCTGAAGAAGGATTATTATTGTTGTTATTATAATAATTAATTATTGAAAAATTATAATTTCCTCCATAATAATTATTATATCCATTACCATTATAATAATATGAGTTCCCAAAATAACTATGCCTATCACAATACCAAGAAAAACAATTTCCCATGCCCATACCATAGCTTAAATCATAAGCACTCCAATAATCAAAGGGTGATAAATATCTATAATAATCAAAATAAAATGGATTAGAGAAGAAATCTATTGAAGACATTGGATAAAAATAAAGAGCACTCATACGCATTCTTTTTGAGGAAAATCGATTTATTCTCTCAAAATAAAAAGGATCAAAAATTCTATAATTATTTAAATATGGAGTGTAAGCCATAGAATTAAAAAATTTAGAATTATTTCTATTATCAGATTTGATATACAAGTTATCCCTATTATATTTCAAAGATTTTAAAGTAACACCAAGTCTAACATTATCAGTTTTTGAATTGTATTTGGTTAATATAGCAGGATCAATATCTTTAGATGCATCATAATCAGATAAATTCTTTCTATAATTTGTAAGTATTATATCTGCAGGAGTAATAGTTTTTTTAACAGTTTTTTGTTTTACTCTATCTTTACTTGTAAAATACATATCATCAATTTCCTGAGAAAATGAATTAAACGAAAGTAGTATCAAGAAAGAGAAAAAACTTAATAGTACATTTTTCATAATGAATGCATTTAATATTAAAAAACTTTTGGCCTAACCAATTCAAGGTAGCCAATTTATTAGTAACAACATAACAAAAATGCCCTTTATAACTTACTTATAAATTTTTAATACTTAGTTATAAAGTTTAAAATTGTAGTTAAATAATATAATATGAGTAAAGGATTACCCGATAAAAATCTAAACTTTTCTGCCTGGTACAATGAATTAGTTAAAAAAGCTGATTTAGCAGAAAATTCATCTGTAAGAGGATGTATGATAATTAAACCATATGGATTCTCTATTTGGGAAAAAATGCAATCTACATTAGATTCTATGTTTAAAAAATCAGGACATCAAAATGCTTATTTTCCTTTGTTTTTACCAAAATCATACCTAAATAAAGAAGCCGAGCATGTTAAAGGTTTTGCAAAAGAATGTGCAGTGGTAACACATTACCGATTAATAAATGATGATAAAGGAAAAGGTTTAATTGTTGATCCAGAGGCTAAACTCGAAGAAGAACTAATTGTAAGACCCACATCTGAAACAATTATATGGAACACATACAAAAAATGGATTCAATCCTATAGAGACTTGCCCTTATTAATTAATCAATGGGCAAATGTTGTACGATGGGAAATGAGGACAAGATTATTCTTAAGAACATCTGAATTTCTTTGGCAAGAGGGACATACGGCTCATTCAACAAAAGCTGAAGCTGAAGAAGAAACTCTAAAAATACTGGATATATATTCAGAATTTCTTGAAAAAACAATGGCAATTCCTGTTCTAAAAGGGACAAAATCTGAAAATGAAAAATTTGCAGGAGCTATAAAAACTTACTGCGTAGAAGCATTAATGCAAGATGGAAAAGCATTACAAGTAGGCACATCACATTTTTTAGGACAAAATTTTGCTAAAGCTTTTGATGTTCAATTTTCTACACCACAAGGTAAAAAGGAATATGTATGGGGAACGTCATGGGGTGTATCCACTAGACTGGTAGGAGCATTAGTTATGGCCCATTCTGATGAAAAAGGTCTTATTTTACCTCCAAATTTAGCTCCTATACAAGTGGTTATGATTCCTATTTTTAACAACGAAAAAGAGTATAATAAAATTAATAATGTTTTTAGTAAAATAGCCAGCCAACTAGATAATAAAAACATTAGCTATAAAATAGATAATAGAAAAAATAATAAACCAGGATGGAAATTTGCTGAATACGAACTTAAAGGTGTTCCCATTAGGCTGGCTTTAGGACCAAAAGACTTAGAAAATAATACAATTGAAATTACAAGGAGAGATACACTTAAAAAAGAAATAACTAACATTAAATCCATTGAGGATAAAATTTCAAACTATCTCATTGAAATACAAAATAATATTTACAAAAAAGCGAATGATTTTAAAAATAAAAATTCCCATACAGCAAAAAATTATGAAGATTTTAAAAATGTTATAAAAAATAAATCTGGTTTTGTTTATGCTCACTGGGATGGAACAGTAGAAACTGAAGAAAAAATTAAAAAGGAAACAAAAGCAACTATTAGATGCATACCAATTACTAGAAAGCAAAATGAAGGAAAATGCATGGTAACAGGAAAAAAATCTAAAGGAATGGTAGTTTTTGCTAAAGCATACTAAATTGATTATGGAAATTATTATTTTAAGTATTTTATTAATTCTTGGCATACTACTAATTTTAATTGAAATACTATTTATTCCGGGAACAACAATTTTTGGAATTTTTGGAATAATAGCAATTTTTTCATCAAATTATCTGGCATTTCAATATTTTGGTTCCAATTTAGGAATCATTTATTCAATTCTTAGTTCTTTTATTATTTTAATAATAATTGTTTACTCTTTAAAGTCTAATACATGGGACAAATTAGCTCTAAAAAAAATTCATGTTGATAGCGTTGACAAAAACAAATATGATAATCTAAAAGTTGGAGACTTAGGAATTACTACTTCTTCATTAAAACCTTATGGGAAAGCTTTATTTTTTAACAAAAGTTATGAAGTAAAATCAGAAGAAAACTTCATTGAAGAGAATAAAAAAATAAAAATTATTAATATCTTACAAGACAAAATTTTAGTAAAAAAAAATAAATAATCTTATGGTACTTACAACTCTTCTAATTCTTGGTATAACTACTCTTGTCTTTATATTTTTATATTTTGTACCAGTTAACTTATGGATAACTGCACAATTTTCAGGAGTAAACATTGGACTGCTTGAACTTGTATTCATGCGAGTAAGAAGGGTACCACCTTCAATTATTGTAAACTCGCTTATTACTGCAACAAAAGCTGGACTAACTATCAAAGATGATCCTGGTACATTAGGTAGAAAATTAGAAGGTCCAGATTTAGAAACACATTACTTAGCTGGAGGAAATGTTCCTCAGGTAATCACTGCTTTAATTTCTGCTGAAAAAGCTAATATAGATCTAACATTTAAACAAGCTACTGCAATTGATTTAGCCGGTAGAGATGTTTTTGAAGCTGTAACCATGTCAGTAACACCTAAGGTTATAAATACTCCTAATGTTGCAGCTGTTGCATCTGATGGAATACAATTAATTGCTAAAGCAAGAGTTACAGTTAGAGCAAATATTTCTCAATTAGTGGGAGGTGCTGGTGAAGAAACAATATTAGCTCGTGTAGGTGAAGGTATAGTATCATCAATTGGATCATCTAAAACACATAAAGAAGTATTAGAAAATCCTGATAAAATTTCAAAATTAGTACTTGAAAGAGGATTAGATGCAGGAACAGCATTTGAAATTTTATCAATTGATATTGCTGATATAGATATAGGAAAAAATATTGGTGCTATACTACAAACAGATCAAGCAGAAGCTGATTTAAAAGTTGCTGAAGCGAAGGCTGAAGAAAGAAGAGCCATGGCAGTTGCAGCTGAACAGGAGATGATTGCAAAAGCACAAGACGCAAGAGCAAAAGTAATTTTGGCAGAAGCAAAAATTCCAAAAGCAATGGCAAAAGCATTTAAAAAAGGGAACTTAGGTATATTAGATTATTATAAATTTCAAAACATACAAGCGGATACTGAAATGAGAGAAAGTATTGCTGATAATAAACCTAAAACTACAGGAAAACGAAATAAAGGAAAATCAAAAGATTAGTAATTTCTACTGATTAAATTTATATTCATTAATTATTTGTCTAGGAATATGAAAGTATCCATTATTAAACTTTAGTTTTTCTACTTTGTCAGTTTTTCAAGATGTACATATAGGTTAGAAACTTTAATTATTTCTATACAGTCATCAACATCATAAAGATCGTCTGTATAAACTTGATGCATATCAATTAATAGACTTTTTTTTGCTCTATTTTTTATTGTATTTTCTTCCATTCCAACCATAAACTTACTTTCATGTAATTCTTCAAATTTATTAGAATCATAAGCACCAAGATTTATAAAATACAGCTTATTTCAACCCTGATATTTTTCTTTTTTTAATGTTACTTTATATCCATCGATAATAGAAATTTCAACCCATGAATCAATATGCAACCTATCAGGAAGGCCAAACCACTTATCTAATAAATCATAATAAGTATCTTTAATTGTTTCACCACAAGTAAAAACTAGATCATGCAATTCAATATTACATTTCTTAGCTCTACCACCTAAAAAAACAGAAAATAATTTCATATCTAATTAATATTATATTTACCTAAATACAAAATAAAAAAAAGCCCCTAAAAAAAGAGGCTTTTTATAAAATAAAAGTCTGGCAACGACCTACTCTCCCACTAGTAACAGTAGTACCATCGGCGCTATAGGGCTTAACTTCTTTGTTCGAAATGGGAAAAGGTGGACACCTATGCAATAGTCACCATAAAATCTTAATATCGTAACATAATGCGAATAATGTAGAATTAATTATAAAAAACAGTTTGTGAAGGAAGTTACGGGTAATTAGTACTGCTCAGCTTTGACATTTCTGCCTTTATACCTACAGCCTATCTACGTCCTAGTCTTGAACGTCCCTTAAAAGAAGCCTCATCTTGAGTGGAGCTTCGCACTTAGATGCTTTCAGTGCTTATCTCTTCCAAACATAGCTACCCGGCGGTGCAGTTGGCACCACAACCGGTACACCAGAGGTTTGTCCAACTCGGTCCTCTCGTACTAGAGTTAGGTTCTCTCAAGCTTCTTACGATCACAACAGATAGGGACCGAACTGTCTCACGACGTTCTGAACCCAGCTCGCGTGCCACTTTAATGGGCGAACAGCCCAACCCTTGGGACCTTCTCCAGCCCCAGGATGTGACG
>Ga0209554_1001673_pt1 | contig 16495 bp, 8 predicted proteins | sample MarorgKNORR_S2LV_5_FD_188221 | JGI IMG/M metagenome (GOLD analysis project Ga0209554, IMG submission 188221) | Marine microbial communities from the Southern Atlantic Ocean, analyzing organic carbon cycling - Bottom_A/KNORR_S2/LV (SPAdes) (version 2) | ecosystem: Environmental > Aquatic > Marine...
CAATTCCAAATGTTTTAATATAGGAATAATAGAATTTATGTTTTTCATTTTATAATATTTTCGATTGAAATAATCATGAGTATTCGTAGTTATATCTTCAATATATAATGGTTTATTGTGTTCCATATAATATTGAAAATTAATATCTATCACGTTTTTCCAACGAATAATGTGATTAAATTCCTTTTTATTGTAGATATATTTTTTATTGTCTGAATTGAGTTTATCGAGATAAGATATATCAAGATTAATTGCTTCACTATGATTAAATGGTAAAACATACTCATCTCCATTCAATAATTTCACATAAAGTAGGCACAAAGAATTCTCAAGTGGATGTTTATTCACATCAGACAAAACTGGAATTAAAATACAATCAGAGTTTTGATATTTTTTTATAAAAGAATTAAATTCAAGTTTCGTTTCTATTATCACTATAACCTATTATTTCCAATATACTTCACTCCATATTTTAACTGTCTCTGGATAAATATCATACATCATTTCTTTTACACATATAGCATATTGTTGAATTTCCCATTGTGCTGTTTTCTCATCTCTGAGTTCAATAAAGTTCATAATAGCTTGAAATGAAGCTGTCCAATAAACTTCAGTATATTGAGATAACGGAAGTATGGCTCTTGCTTGTTCTTTTGCAACACCCAATTCCAATAACTCTTTATATGTTTCTTGAACTTGATGTAATCCTTTTTCCCAAAGAAAATAACATTGTTTCTGATCTTCAATTTCACCTTCAGATGCCTGTTTATTATCTTCAGATTGTTTTCTAAAATATTGTGGATAATAATAATCTTCTACGGGAACATACCGACCACTAAGCTCGTTCCAAGCATGGTCTTTAGTTGAAGATGATGATGTAGTTTCAATTCCTACTACGTGTTTATACCATTGTCGCATAACGAACTCTGGCGCTTTAAGATGGAACTGAACAATCATATGTCGAAATGGTGAAAAGTGTTTATATTTAGCAAGAAATCTTACTAACTTTCTATCACCATCTGTATATTTTGTGTGTCGTTTTCCGAATGAAACTCGGGCAGAATTAACCACTGTTAAATCTGTTCCTAATGAATCTATAACTTCTACAAAACCCTTATCAAGAACTTCTTTTTTCATTACTATAACCTTTACATATATATATTATCAAATTACTTCAAATCACTTAATTTTTTTAAAAAAAACTAATACTTGCCTGGACCACCTTTTTTCTTTCCTTTTTTTCCCTTTTTCTTTTTCTTCTTTTTTCCGCCTGTTTTTTCTCCAGATGGTATTAAACTCTTAAGTCTTTCTAATATTTTATCTTCTTCTGTTTCTTCTTTAAAATGAAATTGTGTTAAATCAAATAATTTTGTTCTTAATCTTGGAATTACTTTAATTCCCATTTTTATTGCTTTATTATTACTTTTTCTAACTTCTTCTACTGGTCCTCTTAATCTCCACCTTATTTTAGTCATTCTATGAATACTTTCGGCAAAAATAAATTCACTTTCCTCTATTTCTATAATTTTTGATTGTAAATTATTATGCTGTTGAGCAAAATATCTATAAATAAATCCTTGCTTATAATCATCATCAGAAGGTTCCAGTATAATTGACTCAATAATCTTTGTTTCATATTCTTTTACACTATTATAAATTATTGTACTCATTAGTCGTTCTCCGATATATACCAATTTCCATATTCAATCGACCAGTTTAAAGTCTTATCCTCCTGTATATTTGCCCACTTTGCGTAAACATCTTCACATTGACTTATGAGATCAGAATTGCTATAATTATGGCCCGTTCCGCCCATTGGATATGCATTATGTCTGATATCATCACTTGTGTTATCCAAACAACTATCCCAGATAGATTTTAAATATTGTTTTGGACTCTTAATAACACTATCGCCATTATACAGCTTTTGTGGTATCCATTCTACATCTGCAGGATCTCTACTTACCCATTCCTCACTTGGAGGTAATGGTCCATGTGTAATCTTTTTAGTTAATTGGGAGAGATTGGGAGAGATTGTTTTCCCGTTAATATCTAATATATGAACTCCACCAATACTTAAAGGATCTATTCGTTTTGGCCATATACTTCCTTCTTTATTCCAGTTATCTGGTATGAAACTCACAGCATCGGGGCCCAATGGCGCATCAGTTTTTGATTTAGTCCATGGTCCAAGTTCCATATCAAAAGCCAATTCCTTTCTGTACGTAGTATCTGTATTTGCAAGGATGGTTCTAATATTCTTCACAGAATCAACGTGAAAATACAATTTGCCCTTATACCACCGCAAGAGGTTCATGAGTTCTGTTTGCGCGAATATCTTCAACCAAATCTGCTGTTTCGTTGCCAACCAATAAAGATCATGGAAAACTCCATTAGCCTGCGCTCCAATCATGGTAAAGGTGTTCTCATCATATATTTCCATAAATGGCGTGTTCTTTCCTCCATGTCGCATAGTAAGTAATATTCTCCAAATTGCTTCATTAACTGAACTTCCTGTGGAGGTCTTATTATAATCTTTACCCCTTTGGTGGCCACCATTTTCAGTAATATCTGTATCATCTCCTGTATGATGTTCAGGGTCACCTTTATGCCATTTTTTAAAGTTACCATGAAGTTCATGATTCCAATCATCAAATCCAGGGCCATCGATATTTTTCTTAAGAAAATTATGAACACTATACCATTTGTTGTCACCATGAAATCCTCCAGCTTCACCTATAATAAGGTCTGTATACTGGTACCGTATATCTAAACTCTGTTCCTTACTAATATCAAGTTTTATAGGCATCTTAGCTCCCAAATCTCTCACTTCTGCATCCAGTGCCTCCATCCTCGTGAATAGCTTCTGTATTTCTTCTGAAGTCATTTTGTGTGGAACCGGCGCGTCTTCAGCTTTATTCTTTTCTATATCATCTAATATCGCTGCGTATTCCTTTAAGAGAATATCCATAAAAATTGTCATTAATCCTTTTATTGTAGTTGTCCATCCAGATGAATCTATTGAATGTTCAAGTCCAGTAACCTGAAAACAAGTTGCTCTTGTATATCTTTCTGGTAAATAATTTGTATGAAAAGAATTTCCAGGAAAAATTCCACCAGTTCCATCTATTTCTAAACTAATTTCAAGTGGAACTACTGGATTCATATTTCTTATAATTCCATCTGCATTATTCATAATTTTATCTACCATTATTGTTTTCCATTTATCAAACATAATTCCATAGTCATTATATAGCTGAGTGGTTGATTTCTCACCATATTTTGGATTGGTGGGGAAATCAACTACAGAAAAATCAATTTCAATATCTGTCGTATCAGCTCCCAGCTGATTCATGAGTTCAATAATCTGTTCATCGTAACTTTCTTTGGTTTTATCGGTTTGTTTTTGGGTGCTCCCTACAATTTGACTTCTTATATACTCAGTAACCTTTGAAAATGTTTGATTCCGAGCTCTTAACGCATCATATTTAAAGGCATCAATAGGATCCTGACCTACTTTAAATTTATTAAGTTTATCATTTTCATCACCAGTACTATTACCAACAGCAGAACCTAAACCAGCCATTTTAGCTGGTTCAAGTGCAGAAAAATACGGATCCAGCTGTTTTTCTAAGTGTTGTATAATCTCTGATGCTTTAGCTTGGGATCTAGATTTTTTTATAAACTCAGGATTAAATAATTTACCAATTAAATCTGCCGCCGGGTGTCCATCTTTAATTTTAACAATATTTTCATACTGATTACTTGGATTTCCATATTTACTTAGTACCATCATAGTTCCCATCTCTGATGTTATATTAGTTTCAATATTTTGAGATTTTACTATGCTTGCATTACTAAATAAAGGAAAAATATATAATCCATTAAATTGATAATTTTCATTTGTACTTCTATTATATTCTGAATTATCTTTAAATCCTACTGCTGGAGTAACTTCACCTTCAGAATTATTTTTATCTATTACAATCATTCTATTATTATTTTCAGAATCAGTTATTAACTCAAAATTCCAAATTCCTCCAGTTTCAGCATTTAATATAGAAAACAAATTATTCATTCCATTTAGAAGAGATCCAGCACCAACAAAAGAATCTTTTATAGTACTCCAATGTAAAATTATATTTCTAATATACCCTTGAGTTTTATCATCATCAACAGCAAAAGTAGGAAATCTATTAGTACGATCTATAAACTTCTCAATATTAGCAAATACAGCATTCTCCGCCTTAATATCTGTTGTCTTAGGAACTCCAAACTCACTTGGTTGGCCCTTCAAAATAAATCTATTTATATCAGTTGTATATAAATGTTCCGAATTCAAACATTTAGTACTCTCATATACTACTTTCTCGTTGCCATTCTTGTCCTCATCTGTCTTTGGAACTTTTGATACTGTCCCATCATCATTAACTATTTCTTCCATAATAGGTAAAATACTTCGAATTTCAATTCTTGAATTACCTGACTCTGAATCAAAAAATCCAAAAAATCTATTTAATATATTATCTTCCATCCATCCCCATGTTACATATGGACCAATACTACTGTGTGCATTGCTGGGTTTATCGTTACTATAATTAATATCCCAGTCTTTTGGCGAGTCATTTTTACCTGTAAGAATTCCACAAGAAAAATTTGTTCTGAATGGGGTTACTTTGTGCTCTTCTATATCTTCAGTAGCTGCTACTGTCTTTTTGTATCCCCAAAAAAACATCCATTTAAGTTGATGTTCTATATCATCAAAAAACATTTCAGTTCTAGCCTCTCTAATTTCCTCTAATACAGGAGGTAATTCATTACTAGCAACTGTAATTTGCTGACTCTTATCGGCTACATTTAAATCAGATGATCCTGGATAAGATTGTTCTAAAATATTAACTCCCATTGATGTTAATTCTGTTGTACAATCAAATCCACCATCATCACGAGTTTTCCATTGAAAATTTTTAACCATTCCAATTACAGCATCATAATCACCTTTATTAGCTAAAATTCTTGATTTGAGTTCAGTATTTGCTGTATGGAAATCAACAGGTTTACTTAACTCTAAATTTAAATTTTCTTGAGTAGACCAACCCCACTCAACTAACACCGAACTACCATTAGATAGAAAAAATGGGGTTAGTGTTTCTATTGTTTCAAAATCCCAGGCTACCCAACTAATAGTTGTATTCCTAACACTATAATTCTGATATTCACTGCTTAACGATTTAATTCCAGCCACCGGCCTCCATCCTGATGATCTCTCCATTATTTCTACTTCGTTATCTACTATCTGTATAACATTATTCCTATATAATAACGAAGAATCATCACTATCATTTGAAGTGGGGCCTCCCCAACGAATATTTTCGCCAGAATCATCTGATAATTCTCCTCCTACAATAGAAATCATACTGGATAGACCAGTAGCACTAGACATACGAATCCAAGTTGATCTTGCAAAAATCTGACTTACATTCTCTGGAGATTCCCAGTCGATAGGCATGTTCCATTCTCCTGGAGCTATGTCTCCCGTCTCTATATGAGAAGTCTCTTCTGCAGATATCCTTTGCATCCAATTTTGTTTTTGTTTAAGTTTCTTTTGAATTTCAGGAGCTATTGGACTTAAAACAAACATTATTATGAATTAATCCTTTCAAAGTCCGATAAAATTGAATTAATATTTCTTGGAACTCTAATTTGTTTTGCAGGATCTAAAGCATAAGTACCATCTCTAATTTCATTAGCTTTAGCAATAATCCACCATAAAGTAGTATCACCATAATATCTTTTTGCTACAGTTTCTAATCTATCACCTTCAATTGGATATATAAATCTATCGCCATTACGAAATGGTATTTTAGGATACATAGTTGAGCCAAAAACTCTTTTTCCATCCTTATTTTTTGTTATTATACTAAATGCATATCTATTCATATCTTATATTTCCTTTTAACCGGGCCCGGGTGAAGCACTTGGTTGATCCCCACCAGCTGGAGTTAAACTTTCACCAGTTTCAGCCACTACATTTTCAGGAAAAGTAATTCTTTTATGATCATAAAACGCTGAACCAGTAGTTAATTCATTATTGCCAATATATTTAAATGTACAATCTGCAGATATATATTTAGGCAACTGTAATCCTTCCTGAATTTCCCAAGTTGTGTTATCTTCAACAGTAATACTAAGTGATGAAAGTAGACCAGCAGCATTATTAAACATATCTCCTATTGTAAGAGTTATAAAAGGAGAAATCATTCTTTGTCCAAGGCCGAACTTTAAATCTTTCATAGTAGGATAACATAACCCTACAAGATAATTTAATTTATCCCATAATACTGGTAATTCTTGTTTTGTTTTTGGATATACACTAAAATTAAATGATATTTCTCTATCTGCTCCTTGATAAACATAAACCTTATCTGGCCTACCAATATATCGTTCTTCTGCATATTCTGGAGTAATACTATCAGATATACTATTTAAAATTGCTCTAAAAATAATAAATCTTCCCCCTACAACATCTTTAAATTTAAATTTTACAAAATCTTTTACACCATCAGGATAATCACTACCATCTGGAATCATGTTTACTTTGTCTGTCAATTCATTTATAAAATTTCCCAACTCTCCTTTTTTGATATCTCCTAAATCCTTATCTGGTGTAATTTTAGCACGAGTTCCAGGTTTACCTTGATTTCCAATGCTATCTACTACCTTACCATAGTTTAGTCGTTTTAGTTGATATGACGCCAAAAGAACCATAGCTTTTTTATAGTCACTATCAGCTTCTCTATGCTTATTTGCAAGTTCCAATAGCTCTGCTGCAGTACTACCAGCCGCTTCGATACTACCCATTACTTTCATAGCGTCTTTCATGTCCGACCAATTTTCATCAATTTCATCCTTCAATTTTTTTGCATCCTCAATAGACTTTGTTAATTCTTCTACTTTAGAATGTTGTATTTTCGAAAGATATGAATTTTCTAGACTTATATCTCCATATGAAACAAATTGGTATTTATCTAAATTAGCACCAGTACCAGTAGCTATTCCACCTTTTGATATATGAATATCATCTTTTCCAGTACCTAATACTCCACCATGTTTAGTACTATCTACATCTCTTGTTGGTACACTTCCAAATCCTTGCCATCCACCAGAATATCCACCAGGCGTCATAAATGTAAGTTGTGCAAGAGTTTGTCTTTTCTTTAAAACCTTTTCTTCATCTTTTGTGTCACCAATAAAAAATGCATTTGTATGAGATGTTAATCTACTCAAATTAATCGGCTCCCCATCATCTTTCTCTGGCCAAGGAATTGAAGTATGATCGAGTCCGCCTTCTTCATCTTTATAATCTTGTGCAGATACATACGATCCTGGATATTTACTATCCCCTATTTTTCCTCCTAAAGTTATAGCACCAAGAAAAGGTATATTATAAGTTTTACCAGCAAATGGTCCAAAACTCTGAGTATTTATAAAAAATGAAATTGGTAGAAATCTTGGTAAATGAACATATGGTAAAACAGATCCAAGATGTAATCCAATATTATAAAGTCGTTGTTCTGGTCGTGGTTGCATCAATTGAAGTGCGAACTGATTAAGTAACCATAAAGGATTATCTGAAACCCAATTGCCTATTCTTCCTACATCCTTAAATGCTCTATCCCACTGTGTTTTAAATCCACCTCTTCCAAAGAAATCCATAGTATTACCAGAATGTTTCACTCCACCCCATCTATCACCTATTTTTCTAATAATATATGGTTGATCTTGATCATTAGGATCATTTGGTGATTTATGATGAAATTTTAATGTTGTAATACCTATTGATTCAGGAACACCAAAATTCGTATCCCGTTCTTTCCATTGTCCCTTCCAATCTAATGTTGCTAAACCACCATGATGTTTTGCGTTATCTTTTCTAACATCAACTGTAATATAAGATGTATAACCATCCGATGCAAATCTATTTTTTAAAGTATTCCACGGTTGCCAATGGAAGTTATCTGAAACAGGTATGTGATCACCTTCAACTGCAGGTTCAAACTCAATATTTAAGAAACCAGCTGGTATAGGGATATCATATGGTTCTGTTAATGGTGCTACACCACTTGTAAAAACTCTGTCTGCCCACGTTCCACCATATCCTAACTGAGATGTACCAAGATCAATACGATTACCACTCTTAATAGTATCTCCATATTTAAGATCCCAACTCCAACCAATATTACCAAGTCCAGGAGAACTTGCACCACCTAATTGAGTAAGAAATGTAAATGGACCAACATTAGAATTCCCAGTCCATGGACCTGTAGTACTTATAGCTGGGATTTCATATGGATATCTGGATGGGAATTCACCATCAGGTCCAAAATACAATAAATTACCACTTCTATCAAAATTCGGTGAACCACCATAATCCACCATATCAAATACATCATAAGACCATTCTTCTGTAGTTTCATCATATGTCCAATTTGGTGCCTGTAATTCTACAGTTATTCTACCTAATTGAACTGCAGGATCTAATCCACTATGAGAATACCATTGACTGCTATCAATTGTAAATATATCACCACCAGCTACATATCTTGATAATCCCCATGTCGTGCCCAATAATGATGACATAGCATTTTCACCAGAAAGTTGAAGATTACTACCAAAGTGTGATGGACGTTGTAAAGTATGTGGAGATTCATCTCCATACTGAAAAATAGAAGGTGGAACTGATGAATCGTCTTCATATGGAAATGTGATATATGATTGTTCATATCCTACTCCTATCATACCTAAATTTATTCTACTTAAATAATTATCATTAGAAAGTAACCAATTCCAAGGTCCCGATGTAGTATCTCCACTTACAATATGAATTGAACCACCTTTCCAAGACTGATTAATTCCCGTTTCATCAAATAAATCAGTACCTACTGTTATCGGTGTAAATGGTGAAGTTAAAAAATGATGTTGATATACTTTTCTCTCTTTAGTAGATTCAATAAATGTCATATCTTCCCAAGGTGTCGCTGGAGTAAAATCAGTTCCAAAAAGAGAAGATTGTGGCGTATCTGTATTAATAGACGATTTACCTGCCCAAATTAAATCTGTATCTTCATAAACATCTTGTATTAAACTTCTATAATCTTCTATAACTGGTGGAAGTGTAATTGTTCCTACATATGTACCAGTCGAAGTCCAACCCAAATTTCCAAATAATGGTGATCCAACTGGCCAATTTCCAAGTTGGGTATCAAATGTATAATCAGTTGAAATATCATGTGTTATTTGTGTTCCTTCAAATAATGGAATTCCACTTGTTTCACCAGGTGGTAAAGTATTTCCTCCTAACTGTGGAACTTGATATGTTCCATCAGCTGTTCTATATATTGAACTTCTTGGTGTTATTGAAACTAAACTGCCATAATAAGAAACACCACCACCAAGTACAGCGGCTACACTAACATCACTTGGAATATGAATTGAACCACCTTTCCATCCGAATGCAGTTTCAAATATAGGTGATCCATCTTCATTTGTTTCTTCCGTTTCAAATTCATATAAAAATGGAGTTTGATTTAACGATAAATGAGTAAATGGTGGATTGAAATAAAAATTAGTTGATGGAGATTTACCAAACGCTGTATAAAATTTGGAATTTTCCAGCTCAAGTGTATGAAAAATATCAGTTGAATGTGGTATTCCATAATCACCCCAATTTCCAGTATTGGGTTGGAATTGACTTGTATAACCTACTAATGGAAGAGTTAAATAATCACTTCCATGTGCATTTGCCACCTCTGGAGTATCATCAAATAATACTGTCGTAAATTCTTCGGGTCCTGTTGATGTATGTTGTGGTATTACATAAGGTAAACCAGTTCCAAATTCAAATGGATTAAAATTTGGTGATGTCAGTCCAATTTTACCAAGTCCTGCACTACCACGAGTAAATGTTTTAAATGTAGGATGTGATTGGTGCGGATGATCTGTAATATACATATCACCACGATCAAACCCACTATCAATATCAGTTTGTAAATCTTCTGCAGAAAACTGACTTGTATAATTTGCTAATGGTGTAGTGAAAAAATCACTTCCATGTGCATTTTCTGCTATAGGTGTATCATCGAATGATTCTATCGTAAATTCAGTGGGTCCACTTGAATCGTGTTGTGGTATTACATATGGAATATCATCTTCAAAAGTCCAAGGATCAAAGTTAGGTGAAGTTAAATCTATTCTACCAAGTCCCGCACTACCTTGTGTAAATGTTTTAAATATAGGATGTGATTGATGTGGGTGGTCTATAATATACATATCACCACGATCAAACCCACTATCAATAGCAGTTTGTAAATCATCTACAGAAAACTGACTTATGTAGTTTTCTAATGGTGTAGTGAAAAAATCACTTCCATGTGCATTTTCTGCTATAGGTGTATCATCGAATGTCTGTGCTGATATAGGTGAAGTTGTGGGACCAGTTGTAGTTACTTCTGGAATAGCATAAGGAATATCTGATAAAAATACATCTTCTCCAAAATAAGGTGAATCGAATGTTATTCTTCCAAGTCCTGCACTACCACGAGTAAATATACTATGTTCTGGAGTAGATGGTTCATCAATATTAGCAATATACATATCACCACGACTAAATCCTGATATATGAAATTCTGTTCCATAACTTGAATGCAGTTGTTCTGAATCCATGTATTGTGAACTTATAATTCCATCTACACTATTAAATTGGCTACCCAAAAGAACATCATATCGAGAATAGTCAATTGTAAATGATGGAGATAATCCGACCGCGGGTATTGTATGTCTTAATGTATCTAAACTTAATATAGGTATCTCACTTCCTTCCGGTGTGGGTGCTAATAATGAATCAATCACCATATTCTTAGTAAACCCTAATGGTAAAGTATTAGGACCCCAAGTTCCTTGTATTCCACTAAAATAATCAGTTGTAGGAACATCGTTTTCTATTCCTAATGAAACACCATTAGACATTGGATATGCATAACCTTCTTCTGTTATACCAATAAACTGTGAATTATCTTTACTAATAAAAAATTTAGTAAATCCTTGAGCATTTACATTAGAAAAGAAATCTACAGCGGAAGTTATTTGACCAAAAGCAGATTCCATTTGTTCTGTTTGTGGAGAAACATTTTCAGCAGGATTATGTCTACCACTTAATGCAGAAGTACTTGAACCAACCTTTGCATAGTTAGTCCATTTAAAATTACTTAAATCTTGTGTTAATTCTACTAATCCCATTATCCTATCCTAAACTCCTTTATTGTTGACTTAATTTGGTAATTGCTCCTCGTAATACTGTTCTCATTTCTATAATTTCATCTACCACCGAATCCAATTTTTTATTTGTCTTTGTCATATCCATATTTATAACTGGTGCTTCTACATTAACTCTTTCTCTTTCTACAACACCAATCAGTCTACCAACATTTGTAATTGTTCCTTGTATTGCTCCACCAACAGTATTTATTACTCCCACTGCTAATGATCCCATTGTTGCTTTACTAACTCTATTTGCTGAATCTGCAAGACTGTTAAAAGCAAGTGCTAATTGAAATGTTGGACCAACAAGTTTATTAACATCCCGCATTCCTTTTGATAAATCTTTCATTGCAATTGCTGCCATCTTTAATCCAGGAGCCATAGCGGCAAATCTTTCAAATTTCCTTACTGGATCTCCTCCAAAAAATTTACCAATTCCAGAAGCAATACCACTCAGTAAACCCCCTCCACCAAACACAAGTAATGCCCCTCCAATTGCTGCTATTCCAGCTGCTGTACCTAATAATGCACCACCACCAATTGCGGCAAGTTTTTCAAAAGATGGAGTAAAAGTTTCCAAGTTAGGAGTTATCGCTGCCATTGCCATGGACATAATCATCAAAGCTCCAGCAAACGGGACCATTGCAACAGATATAAATGTTAATGCAATTGCTCCAAGAAAAATAAAAGGAATCATCAGTCCCAAAGCACTAAAAGCCAATCCAAGACTTATAATAGCTAAAACACCTTTGGAAACTTGTTCAAAATCAACTCCAGCAAATAATTTTATTGCAGGTACAAATACCATAAGTGCCAGAGACAATCCTAATAATGCTAATGAACCAAGAACTATAGCTGCTGGGACTGGTCCAATACCCATAACTCCTATAACTATAGCAAATCCTGCTAATGCAATTCCACCCTTCAGAACTTGTTCAAAATCAATTCCTGTAAAAAATGTTAATGCATATGCAAATATTCCAAGTGTTATACCCAACAATCCAAGAACAAGAGCACCTTTAGCAACTGTCCCTGTACCCATTGCTGTTAATCCACTTGCTAATCCCCCCAGTCCAGCTCCAGCTGCCAGTCCACCAAAAGCCATAAATAATAAAAATGGTATACCCAATAATGCTGGAATTGCCGCTATTCCAAACAAACCAAGATTCAAAGATCCTAAAGCAACTCTCCCTGTACCCATTGCTGTTAATCCAGCAGCAAGACCCAGTAGACCTCCTGGGGCAGTAGGAGCCTGAAGAGTATTTTTAGCAATTGTTGCAGCCCCAAATTTTACAATCAAAGATCCAAGTGCTTTTATACCTGCTCCTACCCAACTGAGTATTCCTAATTTATTTGCCGCCCATATTCCAACCAATGCTAAAGCAAGTGTTTTATTTTCAGCTAAAAATGTTACGAATCCTGCAACTTTCTTAACAATGACAGTCAAAATATCTTTTACCTGTTTAAAATGTGGATCCCACCATTCCTTAATATATCCAATTACTTTAAAAAACCCATCAGCAAGATTCTGTACTAAAGGAGAAATTAACGCTTTCATCTTTTCTAATGCATCCGTACCCATTTTAAAACCAGAACTTAAGTCCATAGAAATACCAAACATTGCGAGTAATTTTTTAACCATCGGTGCTACAAATTTAGAATATGCAGTTCTAAAAACACCAACAATTGCACCCCATGTTTTTTGCATAGCTTCACTAGCAGCTTGAGCATCTTCCATCTCTTTTGTTTGAGTTGGACCCATCCTATTAAGTTTTTCTTGAGCAGATACCATACCAGCTAAATCAGTAGCACTTAAACCAAATGCTGCAGCTAATTTCTTTCTCTGTAAATAATTCATTCTATTAAACTCAGCTTCACTACCAACCTGTTTTATAATCTCTTTTCCCATTGCAACAAAATCACCTGCCATTGCTAATTGTCGAGCTCTATCTGTATTGATTTGTTTACCTAACATCATGGAAGCTTCCATTGTAGCTGCAACAGAACTTTCAAAGTCTAATAATGATTCTGCAGCACCAGTAATAGTAGACATACTCATTCCTAATTTCTTTGCAAATCCGGCTACTTGTATAATATTCTTTCCACCCATTCTCATATGAGCTGCAAAAAAGTCTGTATCACTCGCTACTTCTTCCATAACCTTTCCAACTGGAATACCAAGTTTTTGAAGTGATTTCATCTCTGCGCCCATATTAGCCAATAAAACATCCTTAGTTGAACTGGAGGTAGCTTCCATTAATTCTGCAATGGATGCTGCTGAACTTGCTGCAACCCCATAATTTCTTTCTAAGTCCGTTACTATTTCAACAGATTTTATTGTTTCTCTATTTATAACACCCCACTCCTCTACAAGTGAAGATGCTCTCGCTGTCGTGTCTTCTAAACTTTCACCATACATAAAACCACCAGCGGCTGCTTCACGAGTCGCTATTCCTAAATTTACAGCATGTCCAAACCCCACTCCAAGTTCTTTTTGCATTTGCATTGCACCCTTTACTACTCCAACAAAAGCTTTAGCTATTGAAGCAATTACTAGTACTACACCTCCTATTATCCCCAACCCAAGAATTTTTGCTAGCTTTATTCCACCCGATTTGAAATGTTTACCCATTTTCTTTATCCAATGTTTACCAGTATCATCTCCGCCCTTCTCTCCAATATCCTTTCCTGCATCTACAACCGCTTTAGATTTATCTTCCCCTCCTGATTTTCCATCCTCGTATCCTTCAGAGTATTCTTTTCCTGCATCATATCCTTCCTCATAATCCACTCCCGTTTCTGCAGCTTCTTTAGATACATCTTCTGTTGACGCTGATGTTCCAGGCATAATCTTAGTTCCTAACTTCTTCATTCTTTGCGTAAAACCCTCCGACATCTTTTTCCCCAACTTATCAACCCCCATAATATCTGCAATAAGTCCCCCCATTGGTATTCTTCTAATCAATTCATCAAGTTTCTCAAAGGGTTTATTGATTTGTTTTGTTACTGCCACAACTTTTTTATGAATTTCAAGGTTTTTATCATTTTCTGCTTGTGCTGCTTTAAGGCCCGCTACAACCTGCTGATATGCGGCGGCATCGTCTACGGAAGCCTTAGCCGCTAAATTCTTCGCATTGGCTATTTGTTTTGTAAGATTAAAACTTTGAAATTCTTCACTTCCTATATTCTCGTGTTGTTCGTATATACTTTCCATAATCGGAAGAGAATTCACCAAACTCATATGCTTTTTCTTATCGAAAGCACTCATATTTTTCATATCTCTCGCCAATACAGTTGACATACCAATCCAATTATCAATCAAAGCATTATATTTTGTCTGCTCATCTCCTCTTTCTTTTAACTGTTCAGCAATTCTCTTACCTAGATCAACTGTTCGATCTATTGAAGCTTCATACTCTTCTTGCTTTGCTATTTCTTCTTCTTGATCTTTCTTTCTCTCTTTAGAGGCATCCTTTCGTTTTTTATTTTGTTTCTCCCAACGTTTAACTTCATCATCATGTTCCTTTTTACTTGCTCGTGCAGCAGCTCTGGCCCGGATATACTCATCCTTATCCATTTTCTTTTTTTGCCCATCTAAATGGTCTAATTCATCTTGGAATTGCTTAGCACGTTCTTTAGATTGCTGTGCTTGTTTTTTTGTTATATAAGCCATAAATTATATTAACTCTATTTTAGATTGTATTACTGATTTTGAAATGAATAAGTGATTCTTAAATAAGAATGATATTATAATCTACCATGCTTTTTAAGAAGTCTCCTAAATTCAGGACTACTTTTTTTTCTATCTTCAACACGGGCCCGCATATCATCATAAATATCATCTGCATCTTGAGCAAGTTTTTGTAATACTGGATCAAATTTTAATACTTTAATAACTCTATTGGCTTGTCCTTTTCCTATAGCAGAAAAAATTCCTCCAAAAAGTTTATCCAGTACTCCTTCCTTAATAATGTATCTTGGCATTTATGATCTCCATATATTATAAATAAAACTATCGAATAGACTCATTCGATAATAAATATAAGATTGTTTACTTTTTGACGTGCGGGGGTCTCTGAATAGAAGAAGATTTTTTGGATGCTTTATCATGAGCAGCTTTCTCTTCTTTATATGATTTTTCTAGTTGTTTTAAATAGAATCGCCGAATGAATATCGGCATAGTATACACCTCTGAATGTGTAAAACCACCTTTACCATAAAAGCAAAGTTGATATATTTCAGTGTGTATTGTAGGCCTATCTTCTGGCTGTAGGCCAAAAAAACTGTACGGTCATAGGGACCGTTACCTCCTCATCATAGTTACAAAACTCACACGTAAATATATAAGTCATATCTACATCAGGAGTCATATTTCCTAGATGTTCTCGAAAGGCCATTGAATCTCTTGACAAAAATTCATTATCTACAAAACTATTAACTTTAGTTCTATCTGTATCACCTTCAATGGACAAAAGTGCCTTTTTTAACCGTGTAGTAACTTCAGATTCTACTGATGATTTAGCTGAAATTTTCTTTAATGATTTAAGTTCGTTATCAACCTCTCGTTCATCTCTTTGAGTAAGAAGTTTAAAGGTAATTGTTCGTTTTGAAGATGGGAGTTTAAATTCAAATTCATTCAATCCATTTTTAAAAATTGAATGATCTATTTTTCTATCTTTTAAAGTTGTTAAATCAATATTATCTTGATTTCTTTCACTGCAAGAAGGGCAATTTGTTTCAAATTCATAATTTTTTCCATATCCCAATACTCTTGCAGATACCATTAATGCATTCTTATCTCCAATAAGAATATCATCTAAATTAATAGATTCGTCAACAACTAAAGATTCCAATAACTTATCAATCACAACTCCTCTGCGAATAAGATTTGGGGATGTTAAAATATCTTCCTCTCTTGCTGTCATATATTTTATCTCAATCTCTCCTTTTGATAAAGAAGATTCTTTTGAATATAATGCCCCTTTTGAAGGCAAACTTACAATCTCAGTTGGAAACTGAGCTTTTTGTTTATCAGGCATATTTTGTCTCCTTATATTTTTATTGAATAGTTTTTAATAATCTATACAATATAACCAATTATAAAACTAACTGGGGATATTTAAATCCCCAGTTTAAATATTACTTACTGCGGAATTATGATTTTCCAACAGCGTCACGA
>Ga0209554_1001675_pt1 | contig 16469 bp, 15 predicted proteins | sample MarorgKNORR_S2LV_5_FD_188221 | JGI IMG/M metagenome (GOLD analysis project Ga0209554, IMG submission 188221) | Marine microbial communities from the Southern Atlantic Ocean, analyzing organic carbon cycling - Bottom_A/KNORR_S2/LV (SPAdes) (version 2) | ecosystem: Environmental > Aquatic > Marine...
AAGTTTATATCTATCACCTTGATACATAGGTGATGTTAAATTAAATCCTGCATATACAGTTGAGTACTTAAAGAAGTTTGTAAACACTCCTTCTATTTGTCCAAATAGAAATGAAGTTGTTAACAACACAATCAATATTTTTTTCATTTTATCTCCAAATAAAAAGTTTTATACAATTATAAATATTTAAGTATAAATTAATTTGTATCAAATCTTACAACAAAAGTTAATGCCAACTCTTTTTCATTTTTAATTGGTTTAGCAACTTTACCTACAGCAAGTAATTGATTAAAATCGTTATATAACCCAATACTAGTAACATAAGTTGCAAAATCAGAATGAGATGCTACACCTATAAGTTTAGTACCAATTTTATATTCACCATTTTTATATGATCCAGTTGCATAACCGGTCTTATGATACGGCCAGGTATCATACCTCGTATCTTGAAAATGTCCTTTTAATTGAGCAGTACTAAAATTTATACTTCCACTTTGGTCAACTTTTAAACTTCTGTTTGTTGTATACCTAAATTCATTTTCTTCTATTTTACAAACGTATTCTCTTTCATATATAGTTTGTGATGAGTCAAATTTTAAACTAAATCCATCAGTTCCAGTACCTGTCCCAACAGTTGCATAAGACCCTGTATCAGTGACAACAATTATACCATCACTATAAAAAACATTACCAACAATACTACCACTGTTATTTACATTTGGGGTTCTGGATGCATAACTTCCACTAAAAGCTACATCATATAAGTTTCCATAACCATCATCTTGTAAAATAAAAGTACTATTTGTACTATCGTCAGTAAGTCTAACTGAAAATGGATTTATATATTCTCCATAAAATTTTTGTGGTACTGTTATAAGTGTACCAGTATTATGTAATCGTCTGGTGTGTGGTCTTACTAATGATGCACTTGTATTATATAACTCTCTTGTTGAAACGTATTTATCTGCACCTTTAGTATTAGTAGGTACACCACGAACATAGTCTATATACCCTTTCATATTATTTATATCTTTATAATATAATTTATTAATTGTATGATATAATGGAACATGATAAAATGTTCTCGTTTTAGGTGAATCACTACTACCAGAACCAAAACTAGAAGATGCTGCAGTAGATAAACTATAACTATATAAATTAGAATCTGTTCCTTTTACTAATGGTATACCATAAACTCCACTACCACTATCTGTATTAGTAAAAGTGAATGTCTTATGTACTTGAAATGATGAAATTAGAATATCTTCGGGCTCAAGATTTTTCATTATAGACATTTATGAACCCTCCTAAAAATCAAGTTTAACTTTTATTAAAGCTTCCCTTGAATTAGATTTAAGAATCGGTCTACTTAGTTTAGCTATCGCTAACATCTGATTTGCATCATTATACAAACCAACACTAGTTATATACACTTTAGGATCAGTAAGTAATCCAGGTATAACTTGTCTAACACCAGATACTGATTGAGTATAATATGTTTCATTTGTAGTTGCATTAAAACTAGTTGCATTAGCTCTAATAAAATAATGTGTAGAATTTATATTTTCTACCCGTTTACATTGAAAATATGTACCATCAACAATACTATTAAAAAACGTTCTTTGATTCCTAGCATCAGTATTAGAAGCTTGCGATGTTGATAAACTTAATGGACTAACACCCAATCTATCTGGATTAAGTAACAGTACACCAATAGTTGGATAAAATAGTCCATATGAACCATTGGTACTATCTTGAGATGCTGCCTCACCAACTCCTGCACCACCAGCTAAAGTACCACTAACAATATTATATTCAGGTGAAAAATTCCTTTGATCTGTATTACCTGTAGTAACAGTAGAAGAATCATCAATAAGTTTTACTCTATTAGCACCACTGCCAAGCCAAAGTTCCCAACCACCTGGTTCAATTTCTTCTCTAATTCTTGCTCTATTAAATGTTAATACATAATAATGTTTAACTCCAGATTTTCCACTAAACTTCATCCGAGTTGTTTCAGGCGGATTTATAAGGTTGTTAAATTGACCAAAAACAGCTGCAGATGTCCTATCTCCAGTAGCACCTACAGTACCTAAAGAACCACTACCATGAACGTGTCCATACGCAACACCAAATTGAACTGATGCTGATGCATTATTTGATGGATCATATCTATAAACATCTACACTATAATCACCTGTATTTGTGTATTGTGTAGATGAAGTATAAAAAGTAGCTATACTTGATGCTCCATCTTGAAAAATTCCAGAAGTAACTAATGCAATATTTGTTTGTATATCATTACTTGGATCTAAATCTTTATATACTCCCATTTTTACTTATCTCCTTTACCGATTTTGTTTATCAGGGTTTGAAGGTGAAGTCTCATGTGTATTTACATGAATACTAACTTCTGCTGACAAACCACTCTGTTCACCAAACACGTTCACTGTTGCAGTTCTTCCTGGATTTATTGATTGAGCCTTTACAGTTACAGATCCTTGTGTCAAGGATGTTGCATTAGGGGCGCTTGTGAATTTTACTACGTTTATATTATCAATAAAAAAAGTATAATTTTCAGTAGGTGCACCTCCTTCTGCAGTAACAACGATACTTATCTCAGTACCATGAGTTATATTTGGATAGTTTGTTACAAGACCAAGTGATGCCCCAGCAAGATTAGCATCAGTAAGATGGCTCCTAAAATGATCTCTATTTGATATAGCTTCTATTAAATTCATATTTTCAATTACTGTACCATATGAATCAGTACCATTAGGATGTGTTACATCATATAATGTATAATCTACTTCTTCATCACTTAATGCAAACTTAGAAATAGCAAGAGTTCCACCTTGTGATAAAATCTGTCTACCTTTGTATGTTAAAATAGCATCAACTGTTATGCTAGTATTATCTAAAAATCCCATATTATTATCTCCATTAAAAGTTTGGATCTATTACATTTACTTGGTTAGTATTAAATGGACTTATACCTGAATCAGTAACTGGTATAGGTGTAATGGTAACTGTTTTAGTTATACCTGAAACATTTCCTTTTACTGTAATAGTAGTAGTTGCAAGTGTATTTATAGGCATTGGTTTCCATTGTAAACCACGTCCTACAACTGATTTTGTATTATCATTTACTTCTACCCAAGGATCAGTAACGTGATCATAAACTCGATAAAATTTAACTATACTAGTATTTTGAACAGTAAAAGTATAAGCTTCAACCGCTTCATCAGGTGTTCCTATTGTTGTTGGTACTATACCATGTACTACTGTAGAAGAAGCTCTAGGATAATCTTCCATTTCAATTAAAATTATAGAACCCCCTATTGAACTATCAACCAGATAACTGTTGAACCGTGTTCTATTTGGTGTAGCTTCTAATAAAGCTGTATTTTCTAACAGTAAACCAAAAGACGTAGTACCAGCTGAGTGTTTATTATCAAAAAGTGTATAATCTATTTCTTCATCACTTAATGCAAATTTTGTTACATTCACATCTCCTCCTCGATTAAATAGTTCACGACCTTTAGAAGTAAGTATAGCATCAACAGTAATACTTGAGTTATCTACTAATCCCATTATATCTTATATCTCCATAAAATTTGATAAATATAACTGTCCTAAAAATAAATATCTAAGTTCTAAATTTTTATACATTTTATTAATTTTTCCTCTTTATATCTGACTTATCTATTCTCAATTTAGATATACCTGCATCTGCTGGCATTGCAACGGTTGGTGCTGAAGTTTTTATAATTATAGGTAAATCACCATCTATAGTTGTATCTTTTGTATTTTTTACACCCGCAAAAAAACTACGATTTAAAGCAGTTATATTATAATATTCATGATCTACATCAGTAGAATGTAATGACTTAGAAGTATAAAAATGTTCACTTCTATTAAGACTTGATCTAATACTTGAATCAAATTCTGCAGAACTTGTATAAAAAAACTTATACTCCTGATTATACACTGATAGTCTATTATTTGTTATTACTGATCCTGTAGGTTCTGAAAATACTCTATTTGGACCACCCCATTTTGCTGAACCACTTATATAAAGCGTACTATCATCAAGATTGTAATTTATAGCAAAATCATACAAAGACGATCCTTGAAAAATATCTCGTTCAACAATATTTGCATCATATACTGGATATTCTGACTCAATTGTTATTATTGAACGACTATCTTCATGTTCTGGTTCATCATAATGGGATATATTAATAAGGTCTTCATAAAATAAATTTTCATAAGATGGGTTACTTCTTTGAATTGGAGATTTTGGTCTCTCAAATATATTTCCTTCTATTAATGTTCCTAAATTTGGTTTAGCACGTGCAGGTATTAATCTATTAAGTTGTTTAAATATGTTTTGATCATAATATCTTATAATATGCATATAATCCCAAAAATTATTATTCCCTGTATATTTTTGGAAATATTGATCAGAAACACTTTTTAGTTCACTATAATGTTGTTCAAAATTATCTCGTGGATCACCTAAATATTGATTAAAGTCTAAATTTGCAAAAGACATAACAATATCCTCATTTATAACATCAGTTGGAGAAAAATAAATACCAACCTTAGGTGAATCAATAGGTGATAAATCATTTGCACTAACATCAAATCTGCTTGTTCTACTCAATGTCGCTCCGCTACCACTCAATGCATTATTCTCTATTCTAATTTTACTTCCAATTCGTCTATTCGGACCATGATTCGGAATCATAGTTTTTGTTCTATCTACTAATCCATGAAAAGTATTAGTTCCTCCAAATCCTTGTGCAGTTCCAGCATTTGTACCTCCTTGGTTTGGTCGAGAATCTAATATATTACCTCCATTTGCTAAAGTAGTATTATCATCTAATGTATAACGTCTTATAAGACTATAATATGATGAAGAAGGTGTATTGCCAACATATGACTTCGGGTGTTCAACATGGTTATCAAAATAACGATCTTGTAACGTTTCTGACCACAGTCTAAATTCCATTAACGAACCACTCAACTTTGATGCACCAAAAGGTGAAGTTGATGTACCACCCCCTAAATATAATGTACCACTACCAGTCCAAGCAGCATTATATGACTGTGATGCAGAACTTGATATCATAAGATTTGCCTGACTTGTATAAATTATTCTATCTATTCCACCATCAAACTTTTTAACTGATAGTTCATAGTTAAAAGGATCAATTAAATTATCTGTATTTGCTTCTAGTTTTCTTAATGATACATCATCCCAATAAATTGTAGAACCTCTTTTAAGATTATCAAATCTAACACTAAGTCCTGTAGTATTTGGAAATTTTATAGTTTTTTGTACCTGTATTTGTTTCCACTCAGTTTCATTTAAACCAATAACTTCAGAAGTTTTATATCCACCCTCACCATTAGGACCCATATCACTTTCATTATGCCAATTAACAACAGCACCACCACTATCTAGTTCAAATACGACAAGTTTTCCTACAGAATCAACGTTACTTGCAGATACTTTTGCATAAGCAGAAAATGTATATGTTTCACCTTGACTAACTGATGCAACAGATGCACTTAAAGTTGGATGTGCAGGACTATTTCTATATAAATACGTATACGATAAAGCAGGATCATCTTCAGCTCTAGTATTTCTATGTTCTAAACTTTTAGTTCCTGTTCTCGCAACATTTGAACTACTAACTATTCTTATCCTACCTCCTGCAGCACTACCACCCCCAGTATTAGTAAATGGTGGATTAAACAAAGCATTTGTATCAAACGTTGGATATGTAAATAAATTTGTATTAATTTTATTTTTTCTCAACATAAGTGAATAAAATTCACCATCAAAAATTGGTAATAATGAAGAACTAATTTCTTTATATCCATCTGAACCATTTAACATAAATGCAACAGTTCCATAGTTATCTGGTAAATTATTATCTTTAAGTTTAATAGCCCAATCTGTATCTTTTTGAATTAAAATTTGATCTGATCCTGTTACTGCCTTAAACCTTAACTCAATAGTATCTGGTGTTCTACCACTGTCACTATCCGTTGTCCAAGGTGAAGTAATATACTGAGAACCTCTGAAACCCAATGCTCTCGAAAATTTTCTTGTATATTCGAATTGATCTCTTTGATTTGCCTCTAACAACCCTCCATATTCTCTAACTCGTAATATTGTAGATGGAATTCCATAACAATTTATAATAGCCTTTAATGACCCAATAGTACCTTTAGATTTAAGTATATATGGCATACTTGCAATAAGTCGTTTAGTTATTTCTTTTGATATATCACCTTCAGGTGGTGAACTTAATGACCCTGAAGTATAAAGTGAATATGTATCACCACTTAATTTTTGTCCGAAACCAACTCTAGATAAACTTAACAAATCTTTACCATCTTGAATATCCCACCCTAAAGATTTTGCTATATCAAAAATTAAAGCTTTAGGAAACCCTTTACCTAAATCAATCTGTCTATCAGTTATATCAGATATACTTTTTGTATACAACCACAGTTCATCAAAATGTTGACCTATCATATCAATAAAATCTATAAATTCATTATTTTCAGTATTTTCTATTACATGCAAAGGTAGTAGATTAGCTAACCTATTTTTATTATCTTTATCATATAAAGATGCACTATAAATTTGTCCAGTTTTACTTCCTATTGACCCATACCAATCAGTGAATGAAGAATGTGAAGAAGTTATAGGTTTATACGGATCTGCATATGTTCCACCACCTGTTTTGGGCCAAGATGCATTCGTGAACTCTCCCATAGAACTGGTGACATATGAAGAACTTACATGATATAAATAATTTTCATATCCATCAAAATTATTTTTTAATTCTCTAATTTTATTATGATAAAGTTGTGTATCATCAGATCCACTAGTTACTGCTACAAAAGATGAACTTTGAGCCGTATAACTTTCAATTAATTGTACTTTATATTTAAAATTTCCTAATCTTTTTTCAATTGATGAAAAATTTATATAATTACTATAAGCACTATAATCAACATTCAACTCAACTGATTTTTTGCTACCACTTAAAAACTTATCTATAATATCATCTTGTAACTGTGAACCGGATGCTACTAAATCACTATAACTTTTATAATCTGTACTACGTTTTGTTATCGGCGAATCTACTAGTTCATTATCTGGTACTCTTAATACTAATACATCTTCCTCTTCTTGTTCATATGAAATTAAATTTACTACTTCTGTTTTTTGTGGTTTTACTTCACGTACTACAAAAACTTGAGCTCTTTCTTCTATATCTTCAGATAATGGTTCATATAATTTATATACTGTTGAATATGGATAGTTTTCAAACAAAGTATCATCTTTTGTTACATTTGTAACACGAATCATTTTATCAGCTCCAAAATGAAGATATGTGTTTAAATCTCTTTTATCTAGATGCTTATAAGATAATGACCAAGATGAGAATGTATTTGTAGCCGTTAACCGATTTTGATTTGCTTCAAATCCCATACGTTGTTTAAAAGTATTCCAACTACTACTTACAGTAAGTACATTATCAGGACTAATATTTGTTATTTCAGCGAAATATGGAACTTTAATATAAGTGCTACTAGGACTTTCGATTGGACCATCTCCATCACCTCCGTCTCCATCGCCTCCGTCTCCGTCATCAGTATTTGGATCATATGGATAATTAAACTCTATCGAAAGATATTCAACTGGCTGTCCACCCGATTCTTCACTTCTCCAATTTACTCCCATATTGGTTCCTACTCCCGGATCAAATGCAATTCTATAAATACCAATATTTCCGGTTGAAAATGAAGCACCACTAGCTCCAGTTTCCGACAATACTAATCCGGTCTCTGTACCAAGTGGATTCCAATCATAAAATTCACTACCTCCTCCTTCGTGAGTATTAATATAACCTGGACCATTTTGATTAGCCGCCGGTATACCAAAATCATATTGAAAGGAAAGTGTTACCCAGCTCATATCAGACTCTTGTCGTTCTATCCAAGACCGTATTGTATTATAACCTGCAGTATCAAGATATTTTACTCTAAATCCAACATCAAGATATCCATGCAAATTACTGTCATTCTCAACTTGAATTAATCCAGTATAAATTCTAAAATTGCCTACATCATACGACATATTAACTCTCAGCTCTCATTTGTAATAATATAGGTTTACTTTTGTAATTTCTATTCAATTGTTTTTCCTTTGGATATTCTGTTACTCTACTATATAAATTATCACTTATTTTTTTACTATCTAACCAATCAGTAATTAATCTACCATCTTGTATAATTTTATTACCTGTCATAATTTTAAAAACTTTTCCTTTACCAAAAAATGAAGGTTCAATATTACAATATTGTAAATCTACAAACATATTATATTTTTTTATTCCTAAAGATATACCATCTATTAATAGTTTTTGCAATTCTTTATAATTTACTTTACCAGTTAATATAATATCAACATCTTTAGTTTTCCAATTTTCTAAAAAACCTCCTGTTAACCATACATTATATTTTTTAACATTTGGTAAATTTAAAAATTCTTTTTTCCAGTCATTGAATTTTCTTAAAGTAGGTGATTTTAAATTACAATCAAATTTATAATTTCCATATTCCCAAATCATTAACTTCCACCATAATCTGAATTTTGTTGTATGTCTAAAAGGTCTTCATACTCGCCCTCAATACTTTCTTGAAGGTCTGCTGGAGTAATAAATAGTGGTAATTCCATCCAAAATGCATCATCCATTGTTATAGTACCTCCTATCATTTGAAAATTAAGTAATAAACCATCTGTTACAGTTTCTCCAGTATCTGTAGGTATTGGTACTTGTATTTTAAAGCTATCGGCTTTAGCGCCTGATTCACCGACAAACTGTAACGATCCCATGTTACCCATCCATGTTGATTCCAATTTTTCATTTCGTTGTAAATTAAAAAAATCTTTTTTATATTTTGGATCATATCCTATACTCTGTATACCTAATCTTACCTCTTTTCTAGTAGGTGAAATTTGGTGAATATAATATTTATATTCCTTTAAATATAAATAATATGACTCATCAGTACCTTCTTCTATATGTTCTGTTCCACTCATTATACGACCATCAGACATCACATGATACTCTCCATAATATCTATTATCATTCTTATCAACTAATATATTTTCATATGACCCAGCTAATGGTCTTAAAAAGTTATATTTTACTGTAAACTTTCCTCTATCATATCCTAATTTTCTTAAAATTGTTCCAGTTTTTAAGTTTACTGTACCATCGCCTTGATCTATAGTATTCACATAATCATCTTTATCAACTATACTACTCTCTAATAAATTTTCATTCATATCATAAATAAGAACTTCTACATAATCTTCTTGTTTGTTACCGAACACACCACCCAAGTAAGCGTTCTTTGGATTAGTAAAATATAAATTACTATTTGTTCCTATAAGTTCTAAATCTTTTTCTTTTAACTGAGGCATTATATTATAACCTCTCCATTATCTATTTTATTTAAAAGGTTTATTGGTTTAATTTTAATTCCTTTCCACGTACCATCTTTCTTTTTAGTATATTGAGTATTTTTAAGATATGAAGTTTTATTTAAAAATTGTCTTTTTTTATTTTTATGTATTAACCAAAACATTAAAGGGTGATCACCTTCTGTTTCTGTACTTTTATATGTTACAATATCCCAATTTCGTAAATGACCATACGTTCCATCATTCCAAGCTTCATCTATTCGATCATCATGAGTTGCGTCCAGTACGTACTCAAATGGTTCTTGAGGTAAAGTAGACTCTTTGATTATATATAACTCTTCAATAACTCTATCAATAACCTTATTTAAAATTTTTCCTTTTTTGTGCCTTTTAAGTCGTTCATTATGATTTGTCCATTGTTTTAATCTCTTATCAGTAACTATTGGTGCAAGATTTATATCAGGATCATTTTTTGCTTCTGTCATTTCTGGTAAACTATAATTTGAATAATCTTCTATATATAAAAAAGAATATATTGTATTGATTACATCAACACTTTCAATTCCTAAACCAGTAAAAATATCTTCGAAAGATTGTAAAATATTATCATCTCCAACTTTCTCCCTAAATAATGTTTCTGAACTTGTACGCATCTCATCAATATATTTATTACGTAATCTATCTACAAATTCTTGATAAAATCCAATATCTTGTAATTCTTCTTGTGTATAAGGCATTACATTTCTACCTTAAATGTAAACCCTTCATCAAAATATTGATTTGTTTCATCAACTGTACCACTACCACTAACTATTCTATATTGTATTGAATAAAATCTCTCTGGTTGAAACCCATCCATCCACAAATTAAAATAATTACCTGCTGAATCACAACTTAGCTTAGAACCACTACCAAAAGGGACTATAACATCTTCACTCTCAGCATCTACAATTGAATAATATGAAGACGCACTAGGAAAGTATTTTACAGTTAAATTAGAAGGTGTTGATGCATATGTTTTAGTTGGAAATCTTTCTCTACCTACAACTCTAAATTTTGCTTTAGATTTTTCTTTATACCGTGGACGTAATCCTTTCATATAAACTACCATATCTTCTAAATTAGTAGAAGAAAGTGCAGACAATGATCCAGTTAACCATTTAGCATCATCCCACATAACTTCTAAAGTAGGTGGATATTTAGTATGAGTATCAGATGAGAAAAATGAAAAGTTACCTAATCGTACTGTACTACCTTCATCAGAACCACTATCAGTATTTCCCACACTTCCACTTCTTTTAACCATAAGTCCTTCATTTACAAGAGTACCACCCATCCATTTTTGCACTATATCAGTAACTTCCATCCTCATATCAGTAGTCTTATGATTAAATGACTGTGATGCCTCATACCCACTCCCCGAATACCATGCTCCACCAGAACCACTTACAGCTGACCAAAGAGTTCCATCATTCTTACCATATCTATATCTCCAACTTGCACCTTCAGTTATTTGTGGATTATCATAAGTATGTCCTTCACCCATTGTCCAAGAACCACTTATAGGGTTGGCATATAAACTTTGTGAAGATGCCATATTAGTTGGACGTGCATCATACATATTAAGATAATATCTTGAACCAGTTATTGTACTTTCCGGTACTGGTATTATCCCTTTTACAATTGATTCTGAAATTGTTGTTAAATTAAATTTAATCAAAATTCTAGAAACATCCACCGTTGCTCCAGTACCACTTATATCTTTTCTAATCTCTAATACTTCATCAAGACCAGTATTTAAACTACCACTACCTTCATATAATGTTGTATCTTTGTCTGCGAATATAAAATAATGCATTTATTTAATCTCCCGCTATACCTAAATTATCACCAATAACTTTTCCTTTTATATCAGAATTAGGATATTTAATTTCAAATATACTTGGATCTAATGCAGGATATAATACTCCATTTATCATTCCACTATTAATGTCATAAAAGTTACCTGAATATCCATCAGCTAAAATATATTTATTTGTAATTGCAATTGGCCACCTTTCATCATTATTTTCACTAGGTGGTACAATAGAAGCAACCCCATCAACTAAAGATAACTCATATGCTATATCTGATAATATTATAGGTTGACCTATTTGCCATCTATCAATATTAAAAAAATCTTTTACAACATCTACACATCTCAATAAAATATCTTCTTTATTTACTCCAACTTTTGTTAATATTGAAAAATTTACAGCAATATTAATTATATAAGCATCTTTTATATTTACTGCATCAGTAACCAATCTATATTGTGATAAATAAGTTTTTAAATTGTCTTTTACTGTTCTACTTAATGCTGTTAATTTTTTACTAGAATTAAATCCAAGAGTATACATATTCATTGCCAATGGATTTGGTATTCTTGTAGATAACGATTTAATAGTACTACCAACATCATCTTGAGTTACTTTTCTATTTTGCTCCTCTAAACTTGTAGCAGAGTAAACTTCATTCAACTGATCATCTTGTACTAAATTAACTTTTGCAACAGTACCATATTTTGCTGGTAAAGAATATGATCTAACAATATAATCTTCCTTAGTAACGTTTCGTTGTTGAGATTGAAAATATGATAATGCACTTTCACGAACTTCTCTAATACTTTGTCCAGAAGAGCCACCAGTAGCAGGTTTTGGATTAGTAAATGCTACAGAATCTTTTCCTGCTTGTACTAACGCACTTGACAATAAACTATCCTGGATTTCATAACTTATACTTGATATTTGAGTAATAGTATTTGCATTTACATTATCTGCTATACCACCACCATGTGAATACTTTACTATAAGTGTTGTATTAGATGGTGCTACTCCAAAAGCTTTTGTTTTTAAAAAATTACTTGGATCAAATGCAGTTGTTAAGTAAGTAGGACCGCCTGGCAAATTAGAACCAACCATATCTGGATTTGGTATTATTTCTTCATCAGGATTATCTGAAATTCCTGCACCAAAACGTAAAATTGTTTGATCTTTTTCATTTATATACGTCGTATATCTTCTAGAAACTCTTTTCAATTTTAAAATATATGGGGCAATTGCTCTATCGGCAACACTATCAGGAGAGTTAATAGAATTATTTTCCATATCTTGAAAAATTGTATCTCTAGCAAGAGAATCAACTTCATACCAACTATTACTATCACTATCTGTTACTGAAATTATTTCTATAACATCTGGTCTTATTAATTTTAATTGTGAATATTTTTCAGCATTACTAAAACTAAAATTTTCTGAAGTTATTGCTCCACTTTGTGCCAATACTCGTTTCTTTAATAACCATTTAGTTACTTCTCCATTATCTGTTTCAAATATTGAATGTGTACGTTTATCACTTGCACTTGTAAATTTAAAATTTACATCTTCTAGTAATCTAAATGTTACACCTGTACTTGCCGCAGTTATACTAGTTCCTGCCTTAATAGTTAATGCATAGCGATAATCTGGTGCTCCATCAAGTGATGGTACAGTTTGAAACGCATCTAATACAGAACTTGCAGGAGATGTAACTTTTGGTTTATATCCAAATGATTGTGCTATATTATATACACTTCTTTTTTCTTCAGCATAAGCTAATAATGATTCTCTAAATTGAGAATCGATATAATAAGAAAGAACATCACCAACGTACGCTGCCATTTCTATAAACATCATACCAGGTGATGCTTCATTAAAATCGTTATATGTATTTGGAAAGTATACTTTAGCAAATTCAATCAAGTTATCTCTAAAATCACTAAAATCTTTATTAAGATAATTAATTGATTTTACCATATTCTTTTTTACACTTGTACGAGCCATTCATATTTCCTATTTAAGTTATTGAATCAAATGCCACCATTACTGTATTTTCTTTAAATGATTCAAGGGTAGTTGAGTATTTTAATTGTATATAAATTTTATTTAAATTATTATCATCTTGTAAAACTTGTATTTCATTTATAATAATATATGGTAACCATTGATCAACTGCTTTTTTAATATCTTCTTCAATTATTTCAGGTAAAGTATCATCAAATTGCTCAAAACACATACTTCTTAAATTTGAACCAAATTCTGGTTGAAATGGTCTTTCTCCTACTTGAGTCAAAAGTAAATTTTTCAAGTTATATTCTGCTTGTTCAAAAGAAGTTTTAGTCATTTCAAAATCTAAATTAGTTCCACGTCTAATAGGATAAGTTAATCCAACATAAGTATCTGGATTTAAATCTATTTCTTTTGCACTGGGCATTTATTATACTCCCTTTTTAATATTTATAGCTTTCATTAAATCACTATAATCTCTAGTTAATGCATTTGTTACATACTCTGGAACATCTTTAGTTGTTTTACCTGCTTTTCTTAACGTATCTATTGCAGCCATATCTCGTTTTACTTCAGCTGATTTACCATATCTCATAAGTTCACTCACTTTTGAACTATCAAAAGCTTTACCACTCAATGTTGGATATTCTTCAAATTGTGAATTTTTTTTACTTAATCCAACAGTCTCATTTAAAATTTCATTTAAAGTTTCATTATCAGTATAACGTTTTCCTTGTTTAGGTTTTGAAACTTTTGGAATAATATCAATTAATTTAGTTGAAGTTTCTTCTTTAATAAATATCTTTTTCACTTCTTTTTGTACTTCTTTACGAACTACTTCTGTAATTATTTTCATTAACTCTTTTTTAGTCATAATAACTCCTATACGGTTTTTACTTTTTCACTATACATTGGACTATTCGCCAATTTTGTTTTTAATACTCCTATGCTAACAACTAATTTAGCAGCTTGACCAGTAATTGGGGTACCTGATAATGAAGTTGCAAATGCATTTAATTCAGTTAATATAGCATCTAAAAACTTTTTCAAATCTTCACCTCTAATAACCGATTGTTCAGCTTTTTTATCACCTAACTTAACGTCTTTACCTTCTAAATGTAACGACTTTGATGATCTAATATCTACATTACCATTTCTACCATTAAATATCAAATTATCTGAATTTACGATAATACAATTATCATTTCCAATTAAAGGTTTATAATCAGTATTTGTATTTGTAATTTCATGTCTACCACTTGTAGATAAATATATAGAATTTTTATCCTCATTAATATCTTCTGGTATCGGTCCTCCACCAGTATCTAAATCAGTTCTTTGTCCTGAACGAATTTTTATTAAAGAATTGTTATCATTACTTCCTAAATTTATAGAATTACCAAATCTACCATGTAATATTAAATCACCTTCGTCTGCTTTTACTTGTCTAATAGATGCATTTCTTTCAAATCTTTTTCCAAACCTCGTAAGTACAGTTGGTGGTACTTCTCCAGTCCCTATATAACTTATACCAGGAACTGAATTTTCATTTACTAAATTAAAATTATTTAACGTATTCCAATAATAACTTTTTCCACCATAATTTGCTACAATTACTAATTCACCTACAACCGGATAATTCTTTATTCTCGGATCTAATGGTCGTACTAACTGCGGTCCATCTTCAGGTTTTATACTTTGAGAGTTTTTAACCGTAAATCTACCTGCTACAGATCCATAATAAGAATAATTTGGTTGACCATCTTTTTGTTTTGGTAAGTCGTCATAATCAAGTAAAACTTTTGTAACTTCAAATGTTTCTAATTCATAAAAATCAAATTGTTCATGGTTAATTGTTTGTTTAATTAAACTAAGTACTTTACCAACTGTAGGAATTCCTCCAGGTATACTTGTACGTGTACCCTGTGATAGTTTTTGTCTATAAGCCATTTAGTTAGCCTTTTTTGATATTTCTATTTTATTATGTATTTTATCTGATTCTACTTGTATATCTTTTATTGTAGTTTCAATACCAGAAAGTAACTGTTGTTTTTCATCGTCTGATAAACCATACTCATCTTCTGCTCCACCACGACTTTCTGCAGAAATAAGTCGTTGGACAATACCTGCCATCTTTACAAGTTGATCATCATTCTTTACATTAATCTCAAGATACTCTTTTATCATTGGAACTATTTGAATTGCAGTATCTCCATCTTTTATGAATTGAACAAGTTCTCTTGTTAACACATCAAGTTGTTTTCTATTATGTTTTGTATTATCGTAGATATCTTTGAAAAGTGATGATAATGATTTTCCTTCAAAGATTTCGTAATCTATGCTCATAGTTTACCTAAATGTTATTATTCATATATAAATATTATATAACTTAAAAATGACAATATATAAATATATATTGAAATTTATTATTTATTTACAATATAGTTATTATTGAGGGTTACTCGGTTGTTAACTGAGTACCCTTTTTTCTTAACTAACGGGAGAAAACCATGAAGGAAATCGTAACAATAGTCAAAGGATATATAGATGACTTAGCTCATCTATTAATATCTTTTGTAGCCATAGGAGCTATATCTGAAGTCATATTCGGAAGTGGTATCTTTGGCGTCAATGTTATAGGTAACCTGACATCAATCATAAATCAATTCGGCGAATCTGGATTTGCTGGGTTAGTCGCGTTGTTGGTGCTGGTGGGTTTATTTCGCAAGTAGGACGGAATAGCTCTATATTCCTACAATCAATATAGAGCAATTAAAAAAGGGAAGCGAAAGCTTCCCTTTTTTTATTTTTATGAGCCAGAGATTGGATTCGAACCAACGACCTGAGCTTTACAAAAGCCCTGCTCTACCTCTGAGCTACTCTGGCGTCGGGTAGGTAGGATTTGAACCTACGACCCCGTGCTCCCAAAGCACGTATGCTACCAAACTGCACCACTACCCGTTGTGGAGCTGACAGGGATCGAACCTGCGACATCCACAGTGCAAGTGTGGCGCTCTCCCAAACTGAGCTACAGCCCCGGACGTCGGACTATACATATACATATTAAAAAATAGAACCAGTAT
>Ga0209554_1001684_pt1 | contig 16404 bp, 17 predicted proteins | sample MarorgKNORR_S2LV_5_FD_188221 | JGI IMG/M metagenome (GOLD analysis project Ga0209554, IMG submission 188221) | Marine microbial communities from the Southern Atlantic Ocean, analyzing organic carbon cycling - Bottom_A/KNORR_S2/LV (SPAdes) (version 2) | ecosystem: Environmental > Aquatic > Marine...
GTTCGGGTCCGCCAGCGAGAAGGGATCCGGGGCCTGCGAGTTGAGCAGGCGCAGTTCATCTACTGGAGGCGGAGGCGGGTAGAACAGGATGGCCTTATTGTTGTACGAGGAACTCATCTGCGAGAAGGCATAGCTAAGAGCGGGGCCGGAGCCAGTTGCCTGAATACCGATCGAGACTGTCTCGTAGGAGCCAGCTCCGTAGAATGTACCGTCCTGGTACTGGAATACGATGTCACCATTCTCGTGCACGATAGCCTGGAAAGTGGTTGTATCAGAAGAGTAGCAGTAGTAGTACATGTTCATCTTGTACCAGGTAATTACCAACTTCCGGTCGGGAGCTGTACCCATTGTCTCGTACACAATGTCTGCATCGCTCTGGCAGTAGCGGAAGTCCTGCCAGTAGGGTGAAATCAGGGTACCAGCAACGTTACTGTACGGCACTTGGTACGGAACCCAGGCGTATGACACGGAGGGCTGGTCAAACGAGAACCAACCGTTGTCACCACCAAGGTAGAATTCGTCGTAGTCTTCACCGTAATAGCTTGTGGTGAAGCCCAAGTCGAATGCGCTGGTAACATAGTCACCGGGATTCGCTACGGATGTCCCGGTACTCATGATATCTATCCAGTCATACGACACCTTACCGTCAGATTCTGTGCTGTCGGTAAAGTTGTATCCGAAGGTATCTGGTCCTCCGATTTTGGCCGCAGCATTGGGCGCCAGCAGCACGAACGTGCTGGTGACCATAGTTACGGCGACTACGAAGGCAACGAGCCTTGCAGTCCAGGCGATAGGGCTCTCTTTACGAGTTTCTTGCATATGACACACCTTGGTTGAGTCCTTGTCTCAGCGGGCAGGATACCCACTGAAGGGTTCTCGTCACGCTGCCCGGTTCATATAAAACGTTCGCCCGGACCCAAAACAGGCTAAGCGATAAAGCAGGGGGAGGGCTGCACCGTCGTGAAAGTCGGGGTACTGGCACTGCAGGGGGCGGTCAGCGAACATTGTCGGGCGCTGGCGGTGTGCGGCGCTCGCGTGGTGGAGGTGAGGACGCCCGCAGAACTGGCAAAAGTGGACGGCCTGGTGATGCCGGGCGGCGAGTCCACAACGCTGCGCCACCTGCTGCGAAACGGGGGATTGTGGGAGCCGCTGCTGGCATGGGAAAAACCCATCCTGGGAACCTGCGCCGGCGCCATCCTGCTCGGCCGCGGAAGCGAAACGCTCGGCCGGATGGCGATGGAACTGGACCGCAACGCCTACGGGCGACAGCAGGAGTCGTTCGAAGCCGACGTCGCGCTGGAGGCGGGCGAGCCGTTTCCCGGAATTTTCATCCGGGCGCCCGTCATCATCTTCACCGACGATAACTGCACCCCGATAGCGTGGCACAACGGAAATATCGTGGGTGCGGTGCAGCCACCACACATGGCGCTCACGTTCCACCCCGAGCTGACCGGCGACCGGCGGCTGCACAAGCGCTGGCTGGAGATGGTATCACGGTAACTGACCCGAAAGGCCGCCCGCAGCCGGGCTACGAGCGGCACGTCTTCATCTGCGGGCACGAGCGGCCGCCCGATGCCGCGCGCCCCTGCTGTGCCGGACGCGACAGCTTGGCGGTGCTGAAGCAGATGAGGGCGGCCGCGCGCGAGGCTGGCCTGACGGAGGTGCGAGTGCAGAAGTCGGGCTGCCTCGATTTCTGCGAGAACGGCATCTCCTGCGTGGTCTACCCGGAAGGCGTGTGGTATCGCATCGCGGACCCGGAACGCGACGTGCCGGAAATCGTCGAGCGGCACCTGCGCCACGGAGAGGTCGTCGAGCGCTGCCTGATGAAGTTCTGATTTCTCAACTATTATTATTTAAAACAAACTTATCCCCTCAGTCAGGGTGGTGCGCGGGGCAGGATTCGAACCTGCGAACCCCTAAGGGAGAAGGTCTTGAGCCTTCCGCGATTGGCCAGACTATGCGACCCGCGCCCTGCGGCCGAAGGTCGGGGGTATTTTAGCCGCGCGTCGCTGCCGGGGCATGGGCGAGCCGAAGTGGTGGGGCCGCGCCTGCGACGAACTGCGCGCGGGCGACCCGGTGCTAGGGGCGATTATCGACCGCTTCCCGGGTGAACGGCTCGAGCCGCGCGCGGCGCCGTTTTTCACGCTCGCGCGCGCGATTGTGGGGCAGCAGATTTCGGTCCGGGCGGCGCAGACCGTCTGGGGCCGGCTCGAAGCGATTTGCGGCGGGGCAGTCACCATTGAGGCGGTGCTCGCGCGCAGCGTGGAACAGCTACAACCAGCGGGGCTTTCGCAGCGCAAGGCGGAATACATCCATGGGCTGGCGCGGGACCAGGAGGTGTGGGACCTCGACTGGGCGCCGCTTGACGACAAGACGGCGATTGCGCAGCTCTGCCGGCTGCGCGGGGTGGGGCGCTGGACGGCGGAGATGTTCCTGATGTTTCACCTGCTGCGGCCCGACGTGCTGCCGCTGGACGACCTCGGACTTGTAGCAGGGATGCGGCGCGCCTATGGCGAAACGCTCGAGAGGGCGGAGCTGCGCGAAATCGGCGCGGTGTGGCGGCCGTGGCGGTCGGTCGCGGCGTGGTACCTCTGGCGCTCGCTCGACCCGGAGCCAGTCGAATATTAGGGGGCGGCACCGTCGTGCGGCTGCGCCTTGGCAACGGCGCCGATGGTATGGCGCACCAGCCGGGCCGCGAGCGCAGCGGTGTTGCCGTTGTCGGCGGGCGGACAGGTCTCGACACAGTCGAAACCAACTAGCCTGTCGCTCAGGAAGTTGAGCACCTGCAACACCTCGTAAGGCGTCATGCCAAACGGCTCGGGAGTGCCGACACCGGGGGCGAAGGCGGGATCAATCACATCCATGTCGAGGCTCAGGTAGAGCGGGCCATCGAGCGCCTCGACCAGGTCGGAGAGATGCTCGCGCAGCTCGGTCCAGCCCGTCTCGACGTAGATGAGGCCGTCCTCGCGCGCCGCGCGCTGCTCCTCGCGCGAGAGCGAGCGGATACCAAGGGAGCGGACACGCTCGGGGCCGACGATTTCGGAGACGCGACGCGCCGTCGCGGCGTGCGACCACTTGGCGCCCTGATAGCCGTCGCGGTAGTCGAGGTGCGCGTCGAGGATGACAACGCCCAGCTCCGGGAACTGGCGCTTCAGCGCGGTGACCGCCGGCGGGGTGAGCGAATGCTCGCCGCCGAGGCCGAGCGGAAACTTGCCGGCTGCCGCGATGCGGCCGACAATTTCCTCGATGGCGCGGTTGTTGGCCTCCTGGTCGGCAGCCACCACGACGTCGCCCCAGTCGTGGGCCGGGATATCGCGCAGGTCAAGGCCGAGCTCGTTGAGCCACGACTCGAAGTTGTGACTGTGGAAACGAATCGCCTCGGGGCCGTCGGCGGTGCCCTTGCGGAAACAGGCGGTGCCATCGAAAGAGTAGCCCCAGATTACGAAACGCGCGTCGTCGAAAGCCGCTTCAGCGTCGGCAAAAAACTCAGGCACGCGTGACCAGCCGCCGCCCCATCGCCTGCAGGAAGCGGATTTCGCTGCCGGGCTCGAGGCTGCCCTGGAACTCCTCGGGGATGTCGGCCATCGGGATGGTAAAGGTCTCCCAGGTCTCTAGGTCCATGAATTGCACCTCAGCACCCATGTGCGCCAGCACCTGCCCCTTGCGGTTGTCCACCTGCGGCACGTGCAACTTGTGCTTGACTGGGTGGACCAGCGACCGCTTGGTACCGTCGAAGATTCCGACTGCGACGATGCGCGCCTTGGCTTCACCGTGCTTGCCGGGCTTGGAGGTGATATACTCGACAATCCGGCACGGGGCATCATCGACGAGGATGTAACGTCCTACCTTGAGCGACCGAATTTCCTGGATGCTGGTGGTCATGGTTACACTCCGCGGACGGGAAGCTAGTCCTCGCGCAGCAGTCCGGCGGTGCGGAGCTCGTGCTTGATGTTGCGGACAGCGTTCTTGATGTCATTGACCTCGCGCGCACCGACACAGACCATCTTGCCGCTGCCGAAGAGCAGCAGCACGACCTTCGGGTCAGCCATGCGGTAGACCAGCCCCGGGAACGCCTCGGGCTCGTATTCGACATTTTCGAAGCCGAGCGACATCGCAATCTGAATCAAGTTGAGCGTCGACTCAAGATTGGTAGTGGCGACGATGTTCTGGATAACGATGTCCGGCTCGTCATGGACTGGCATCTTGAGCTTGCGCAGCTTGGCCACTACCTTGTTGATGGCGATATGCACGTCTGGAATCGAGCGTGCACCGGTGCAGACTACCTTCCCGCTGCGGAAGATGAGCACCGCCGTCTTGGGCTCTTTAAGCTTATAAATCAGCCCCGGGAACCGGTCTTGGTCATATTCGGCACCTTCGAGCTGGAAAGCGATGTCCTGCAACATCAATTCCTTGCCAATAGAGGCGCTGGCCACGACGTTGACTACTGTTATTTCTGCCATGATAAAACCCCTGAGGGGGGCCTATTTAAGTCAGCTATATAAAGCTTAAATACTTTTCAGCACGCGCCCGAAAACAGTTCCACGACCTTTTTAGCGCACCCTGCGTGGCGCCGCCGATGGGGCCCGTAGGGTAGCTTGGTCAATCCTTCGGCGTTCGGGACGCCGGTACTCCAGTTCAAATCTGGGCGGGCCCACCACTTCCGTCGCGGCGACCCGTTAGAGCGGCTCGCCCGCCGCGAAAAGCGTCTCGAAAATCTTTCCCGAGAGCCGCGCCAGCTCCTCATGGTGCAGCCAGAGCCCGAGCAGGTGCGCTGTCGATTCCGGCTTCTCTAGCCCGCCAATCAACAGCTCGGCCTGGTCAATGATGAACATGCCTGCGGCGGGAGTCTCGGCGCGGCGGATTTCGTACTTACCGGGGAGCCGCGTCAGGTCGAGCGGCGCCTCGCCCAGCGGGAAGAGCAGCCGCACACGAACGTCGGTGCGCGAGGCGCTCGCTAGCGCGCGGCAGAGCGAGTCGGGGATGGCTGAAGGTAAGAAGGCAGCTATGCCGTCGATGCTCTCGGTCGCGCGCAGGCACATCTCCTCAACCTGCTGGAAGACGCCCATGTCGCGCACCGTTACCGACTCAGTATAGGTGCGCTCCTGCGTTTCATAGAGCGGAATCAGCGTCTCCTCGGCAGCGGCACACGCCGCCTCGACTTCGCGCAGCCGCATCTCGGCTAGCCGACGCGGGTTCTCAGGCACGTAGGTGCGGGGGTGCGCTGAGACCTGATGCGCCGTGCCACGCGCAACGAGGTTGTCCAGGATGCCGTAAATCCGGGCGCGTGAGAAGGCACAGCCGCGGCTGATATCGCCGACGCTGGCTGAGCCAGCCCGGAGCAACAGCCGGTACACCTCCGCCTCGCCTTCGGAAAGCCCCAGCGTGTGGAGCACGGCATCCGGACGGTGTGGTGTGGTGTCCACACTTCGAAGAGTGGGTTCTACTATATAAATGTTTTATTTTATTAAACTATTATATATAGGTGAGATTAGGGGCCAATGAGCGAGGCGGTAATTGCAGGCTACGCCCGTTCGCCCTTCACCCCGGCGAGCAAGGGTGCGCTGGCGAAGGTGCGGCCCGACGAACTGATGGCACAGGTCGTGCACGGGCTGCTCGAGCGGAGCGGCGCCGACCCAGCCGGGCTGGAGGACCTGATTATCGGCTGCGCGTTCCCGGAAGGCGAGCAGGGACTCAACGTGGCGCGCATCGTTGGCTTCCTTGCGGACTTGCCGCCATCGGTGGCGGGAACTACAGTGAACCGCTTCTGCGGATCGTCGATGCAGGCAGTCCACATGGCGGCCGGCGCAATCGCGACCGGCGCAGGCGAGGCGTTCGTCTGCGGCGGAGTCGAGTCGATGTCGCGCGTGCCGATGATGGGATTCAACCCGTTGCCGCATCCGGGGCTTTACGAGCGCGCGCCCGAAGTCTACATTAATATGGGGCTAACCGCCGAGAACCTAGCACGCAAATACGATATTTCGCGCGAAGCGCAGGAGGCGTTCGCGCTCGAGTCGCAGCAGCGCACGGTGCGCGCTGCGGGCGATGGCAATTTCGACGCCGAAATCGTGGCAATCGAGAACGGCGGCGGCCCGGTCACCACTGACGGCTGCCCGCGTCCCGATTCCAGTCTGGAGGCGCTGGCAGGACTGAAGCCCGCGTTCGACGCCGAGGGCTCGATAACGGCGGGCACTTCATCGCCGCTGACCGACGGCGCGGCGGCGGTGCTGGTGACTTCGGCCGACTACGCCAGACGCCATAAACTGACCGTCATGGCGCACATCCGCGCCACTGCCGTCTCGGGCTGCGCGCCCGAAATCATGGGCATTGGGCCCATCGAGGCGACCCGCAAGGCGCTCGACCGCGCCGGGCTGGAGCTGGGGCAGATGGACATTGTCGAGCTCAACGAGGCGTTCGCGGCGCAGTCGCTCGCGGTGCTGGACGAGCTGGGGCTGTCGCATGCCAGTGTGAACTTGGACGGCGGCGCGATTGCGCTGGGTCACCCGCTCGGCGCCAGTGGCGCGCGCATCACTGGCAAGGCCGCAGCGTTGCTCCAGCGTGAGGGCGGCCGCTACGCGCTGGCGACGATGTGTATTGGTGGCGGACAGGGCATCGCAACGGTGCTCGAGGCGGCATGATGGAGCGCGTAGCGGTCATCGGCTCGGGCGTCATGGGCGCCGGCATCGCAGCACACCTGGCGAACGCCGGTGTGAGCGTGGAATTACTCGACATTGTCCCAAAAGGCGCCGAGGACCCTGACGTGCTGGCGCGCGGCGCGATTGCGCAGCTGCCCCGGACGAAGCCGGCACCGCTGATGCATGCGGATTTTGCCGAGCGCATCCGGCCCGGCAACCTAGAGGACCATCTCGGCCGCGTCGCCGAGGCGGACTGGATTATCGAGGTAGTTCTCGAAGACCTGAATATAAAGCAGAATGTGTTCAAGCAACTCGAAAAAGTCCGCAAGGACGGTAGTATCATCAGCTCCAATACCTCGACCATTCCGCGCGCGCAGCTCACGAAGGGGATGGGCAAGCGCTTCGCGCGCGATTTCATAATTACCCACTTCTTCAATCCGCCGCGCTACCTGCGGCTGCTGGAGATTGTACCTTCACCGACGATGGAGCCGGAGCGGTTTGCCGCCTTCCGGGACTTCGCCGACCGGCGGCTCGGCAAGGGGGTCGTGGTTTGCAACGACACGCCGGGATTCATCGGCAACCGCATCGGCGTCTACTGGATGCAGTGCGCCATCAACGCCGCGATTGAAATGGGGCTGACCGTCGAGGAGGCGGACGCCGTCATGGGTCGCCCGATAGGCGTGCCGAAGACCGCAGTGTTCGGACTGCTCGACCTTGTGGGGCTGGATTTAGTGCCGCACATCGCCGAGAGCATGCTGGCGACACTGCCCGCCGAGGACGATTACCGGCGCGTCGTCGCCGAAGCCGAAGCTAACGGCATCGCCGCCACCATCTCCGGGATGATTGCGGCCGGCTACACCGGCCGCAAGGGGAAGGGCGGCTTCTACCGGATCAACCGCGACGGCGGTCGCAAGGTGAAGGAGGCGCGCAGCCTGAAGACGGGCGAATACGCGCCCGCCAACCGCCGTGTTGCGCTCGAGTCGCCCAAGGCGGCGAAACAGGGGCTGCGCACGCTTGTGGAATATCCCGACCGCGGTGGCGAATACGCGTGGAAAGTGCTGTCGCAGACGCTCGCCTACACCGCGTCACTGCTCCCCGAAATCGCCGCCGCGCCAGCTGACGTTGATGCGGCAATGCGGCTCGGCTATGGCTGGAAGTGCGGGCCGTTCGAGATGCTTGACGAGCTCGGTGTAGAGTGGTTCTGCGAGCGGCTGGCTGCTGATGGCTCTGCAGTGCCGCCACTGCTGGCGCACGGCAAGCCGCTCTACGACGGTGAGACGCAGCTACTGGCCGACGGCAGCTACATCGCGGTCCCGCGCGACGCGGGCGTTCTGTGCGTCGCTGATCTGCGCCGGGCGGACAAACCGCTGGCGAGCAACGCATCGGCTTCGCTATGGGACGCGGGCGACGGAATCGCGCTGCTCGAATTCCACAGCAAGCTGAACGCAATTGACCCGCTCGGGCTGGAAATGGTCGCCGAGGCAGTCGAAGTCGTGGAGGGGGGCGACTTCGTGGGTCTGGTGGTCGGCAACGACGGCGAGCACTTTTCGGCTGGCGCCAATATCGGGCTGGTGCTCTTCGTCGCCAACGTCGGCGCGTGGGACGAAATCGGCAAGATGATTAGCGGCGGGCAACTCGCATTCATGACGCTCAAGCACTCCAGCTTCCCGGTCGTCGGCGCGCCGAGCGGGCTCGCCATCGGTGGCGGCTGCGAAGTGCTGCTGGCGTGCGACGCGATTCAGGCGCACTCCGAGACCTACACGGGGCTGGTCGAGGTCGGCGTCGGGCTGGTCCCCGCGTGGGGCGGTTGCAAGGAGATGCTGCGCCGCTGGGCCGCGGCCGGGCCGCATGGGCCGATGGCGCCGGTAACGAAGATATTCGAGAACGTCGGCACTGCCAAGGTGGCGACGAGCGCGTTCGAGGCGCGCGACATGCAAATCCTGCGCGACGGCGATGGAATCACGATGAACCGCGACCGCGTGCTGGCCGACGCCAAGACGCGCTGCCTGGAAATGGTCGACGGCTACGAGCCGCCGGAAATGGCGACACATCGCCTGCCGGGGGCGTCAGGCCGCGCGGGGCTCGAAATGGCGGTCGCCGATTTGCGCCGCGCGGGCAAGGCGACGCCGCACGACGAGGTCGTCGCGGGGCAGCTGGCTATCGTGCTGAGCGGCGGCGATACTGACCCGACCGAGGAGCTGGATGATTCAGATATCCTTGATTTGGAGCGCGAAGCGTTCATGACGCTGGTGCGCCTGCCGCCGACGCTGGCGCGGATTGAGCACATGCTCACGACGGGGAAACCGCTGAGGAACTGAAATGAAATACCGCGTGCCAAAACGGGAGTTCGAGTTCGTCCTGCGCGAAGTGCTGGAAGTCGAGCAGCTGACGCAGTTCCCGGTCTTCGAGGAGGCGACCTGGGAAATGGTGCAGATGATTATCGACCAGGTGGCCGAAATCGCCGAGGACGTCTGGTTCCCCAGCAATCAGATCGGCGACCAAGTTGGCGCCAAATTCAAGGATGGCGAGGTGACGCTGCCGCCCGAGTTCCACGACGCCATCGACGCCATCCGCGATACGGGGCTGGTGACGCTCTTTGCCCATCCCGAATATGGAGGGATGGGGTTCCCAACCGCCTTCGAGGTGCTGGGCGACGAGGTGATGTGCGCGACCAACATGTCGCTGGCGACCATGACCGGGCTTACCAAAGGCGCCTACCGCTGCATCCACCAGTATGGCAGCGACGAACTCAAGTCGCTCTACCTGCCGAAGATGGTCAGTGGCGAGTGGTTCGGCACCATGTGCCTGACCGAGGCGCACTGTGGGACCGACCTGGGGCTGCTGCGCACGAAGGCGAAGCCCGATGATGGAGGCAGCTACCGGCTCGACGGCGAGAAGATTTTCATCACCGGCGGCGAGCATGATCTGACCGAGAACATCCTGCACCTGACACTGGCGCGGCTGCCCGGTGCGCCGCAGGGCGTCAAGGGCATTTCGCTCTTCCTGGTGCCCAAGTTCATCCCCAACGCCGACGGGGCACTGGGCGAGCGCAACGGCATCCGCGCGCTCTCAATTGAGGAGAAGATGGGGTGCAAGGGCTCCCCGACCTGCGTTATCGCGCTCGAGGATGCGCGGGGCTGGCTGATTGGCGAGGAGAATCACGGGCTGCGCGCGATGTTCGCAATGATGAACCACGAGCGACTGGCGGTTGGCATGGAGGGCGTCGGCGTCGCTGAAATCGCCTACCAGAACGGGCTGGCCTATGCACTGGACCGGCTGCAGGGGCGCGACCTAGGAGGGGCCCGGTATCCGGAGCAGGAGGCGGACCCGCTGATAGTGCATCCCGACATCCGGCGAATGCTACTGCGCGCCAAGTCGCTCATCGAGGGGATGCGCTGCCTGGCGGTCTGGACCGGGATTTCGATTGACCGCTCGCTGGCGGACCCCGACGAAGCAATACGCGAGGAGAACGGCGAACTGGTCGAAATCCTGACGCCGATTGTCAAGGCACTCTGCACCGACCTGGGGTGCGAAATCACCAACGACATGCTGCAAATTTATGGCGGCCACGGCTACATCCGCGAGCACGGCATGGAGCAATTCGTACGCGACCTGCGGATTGCCCCCATCTGGGAAGGTGCCAACGGCATCCAGGCGCTCGACCTGGCGGGGCGCAAGCTGCCGCGCGACATGGGGCGGCTACTGCGCCGCTTCTTCCACCCCGCGCTGGAGTTCATCGAGCAGCATCGCGACGACCCCGACCTGAAGGAGTTTGTCGAACCGTTCGCGAAGGGGCTGCGCGGGCTCCAGAAGACCAGCATGTTCCTGGCCCAAAAGGGAATGGGAAACCCGCACGAAATCGGCGCTGGCGCGACCGACTACCTGCGGCAGTTCGGGCTGGTGGCGCTGGGCTACATGTGGTTACAGATGCTGAAGGTCGCCTTTGCGAAGCGCGGAAGCAACGAGTTCTACGAATACAAACTCATTACGGGCCGCTACTTCTTCGAGCGCGTCTTCCCCGAAACCATCTCGCGTGCGATCGCCATCGCGTCCGGCGCAAAGACCATGATGGCGATGCCGGACGCCGGCTTCACGAGCGAGCACCGTTTCTCGGGCAACTAGTCTGCTATCTGCTTCCCGAGCGTGTAGAACGGGTTGCCCGCCAGCCACTGCCCCCCATCGGCAACCAGGCATTCGCCGGTCACGTAGTCGCTCGCGGCGAGCCAGAGCACCTGCAATGCCATCTCGTCGGCGGTCGCGAGCCGCCCGCGCGGGATGGTGTCAATAATCATCTGCTCCGTTTCGGGCGCCGGGAACAGGTTGGCTTTCGCGCCTTCGGTCGGCACGACGCCGGGGCAGAGTGCGTTGACGCGGATTCCGTGGCTGGCCCACTCGAGCGCCAGCGACCGCGTCAGGTTCAGCACCCCCGCCTTGGCGGCGCCGGAGTGCGCCACGAAGGGAGCGGCACCCCAAGCGTAGTTGGCAACGACATTTACAACGCTGGCGTCGCGCCCCTTGCAGAGCAGCGGGTGGCACGCGCGCGAGACGCGGAAGGTGCCGTCGAGCACGATATCGACGACCGCGCGCCAGGCGTTTTCGCTCATTTCGGCCACCGGCGCGAAGAAGTTCCCAGCGGCGTTGTTGACCAGTATGTCAAGCGCGCCCCACTCACTTTCAAGCGTGGCGGTGAGCGCTGCCACACTCTCGCTATCGCGGACATCGATCACGTGCGTCAGCGCTTCGGTACCGGTGACCTTGGCGATGGCGGCCGCGCCCGCTGCGAGATGCTCGTCGTTGCGCGATGCGATTGCCACTTGCGCGCCGTGCGCTGCGAAGGCGGTGGCGAACGCCAGCCCCATCCCGGTGCCGCCGCCGGTAACGAGCACGCGGCAGCCGGCGAACAGGTCGTCACGGAAGGGGGATTCGCCCACGCGGGGCCAGTCGAGGGGAGTTAATGAGCGTCCTGCGACAGCGCGCGCTCGACCCGCAGCGCGCCACGTACCGGGCCGGAGTAGGGGCGGCCGTGCAGGTGGTAGCTGAACAGCCCCAACTCGAGCCGGCATTCGGCGCTGGCGCCGGCGGGGTCACTGGCGCGCACCCGCAAGGCGAGCGGCAAGTCCTGCACTTCGTGGCGCGGCTCGAGGCACATCTCCGCTATGTGAGTCGCCTGACAGCAGGTGGCTGACGGCGACGCGGTCGAGCCCGTGCGGTCGCAGCTCGCCGTGGTCGTAGAGCAGTCGCAATTCAAGCTGCGAGAGTGGCGCCAAGCCAGTGTTGGTAATGCGCTGCTCGAACAGCAGCTTACCGCGGGTACGAGTCACCCGGGCACTAACCAGCAGCGGACCTTCAGAACCGGTCTCCCAATTCATGGTGTCTACTCTAACTGAGGGAAACGGGTGGTCAGATATAATCCCTTCGCGGGCTGGGAGAACGATGGTCACGCTCGCCGATATCCACGCTGCCGCTGCGCGGCTCGATGGCGTGGCGCTGCAGACGCCGGTCAGGACGTCCGGCGCGCTGGACGAGCTGGCTGGTCGCCAATTGGTCTTCAAGTGCGAAAACCTGCAGAAAGTGGGGGCATTCAAGTTCCGTGGCGCGTGGAACGCAGTCGCGTCGCTCTCCGACTCCGAAGCGACGCGCGGCGTCTGCACCCACAGCAGCGGCAACCACGCACAGGCACTGGCGCTCGCGGCGCAGATGCGCGGCATCGCGGCGCATATCGTAATGCCCCGGAACGTAATGCCGCTAAAGCTGCGCGCGGTCGAGAGCTACGACGCCCAAATCACGCTCTGCGAGCCGACGCTGGCAGCGCGCAAAAGCGCGCTGGCGGAAGTGCAGCGCGAGACCGGCGCGGTGCTGGTGCATCCCTACGATGACGCGCGCGTGATTGCCGGGCAGGGGACCGCCGCGCTGGAGCTGCTGGCGCAGGCCGAGCTCGACGCCATCATCACGCCAATCGGCGGCGGCGGGCTGCTCTCGGGCACCTGCATCGCCGTGCGGGGCACCGCGCCCGCGGTCGCGCTCTACGGCGCTGAACCGGCTGGTGCCGATGACGCGGCGCGGTCGCTGGCCGCCGGGAAGTTCATCCCGCAAACCGGACCCGACACCATCTGCGACGGCCTGCTCTCCAGCCTGGGCGAACTGACCTGGCCCATCCTGCGTGAGCACCTTGCCTCCATTATCACGGTCGACGACGACGGTGTGCGGCGGGCGATGCAGCTGCTGCGGGACGAGCTGGGGCTGCTGGTCGAGCCAAGCGGCGCCATCGGCTTCGCGGCGACACTCTCACCCGGCTTCACGAGCGACGCGCAGCGTGTCGGCGTCATCCTGACCGGCGGCAATGTTGATGCCGCGAAATTCTTCGGCGAGTGAGTGGCGGGCTCACCCGCACGGCCAGCGGCCGTGCGGCGGGGCATGGCGGGCCCGCGGGGATTCGAACCCCGGGTCTCCGGCTTAGAAGGCCGGCGCCTTTCCAGCTAGGCTACGGGCCCCACATGCCGGGAAGTGGGGCGGCTTAAGGGATTTCGCTATAGCCGCCAAATACCTCCACCGGCACTATTTCTTTTAAATATCTGTCGTCAGTGAATTCTGCTGCCGTTCTCCACTTGCTGGTCAGGCTGGAGCAGGCTCACCAACTTACCGCTCTCGGCGGCGAGCAGCATCCCTTCCGACTCGACGCCGCGGAACTTGGCGCGTTGCAGGTTGACGAGCACCGCAATCTGCCGCCCCTGTAGCTCGTCGGCCTCGTAGACACCGCGCAGGCCGGTGACGAGCCGGCGCGTGGGTCCGCCGAAATCGACGTCCAGCAGCCACAGCTTGTCGGCGTCCGGGTGCTTCTTCACTCCGACAACGGTGCCGACGCGGATGTCCAGCTTCTTGAAGTCGTCGAAGCTGATTTCTGGCTTTAGCTCTGGTAGCTCGTCTTGGGGCATTTCTTTCTCCAGGACCTGTTTCAGGTCTAGTTTTGCAAACAGCGGTTCGGGCCGCTGCAAGGTAAAATCAGTCGCGTCGTCCAGCGCCGCCTCCCAGCCCACCGCCTGTGGCGTTCCCGGCTGGCCAAGGTAGCGCCAGGCGGTTTCCCCCGTCCGGGGCAGGAACGGCGTCATCATGATTGAGAGCGCGCGGCAGACGTTCAGGAAGCCGACCAGCTGCGCCTCGCACGCGGCGCGGTCCTGCTTCAAGAGTTTCCACGGCGCCGCTGCGTTGAGCGCTGCGTTGGTCGCCTGTGACAGCTCGAGCATCGCCGCCAGCCCGCGCTTGAACTTGCACGCCGCGAGCGCCGCGTCCATTTTCGCGTGCGCGGTTGCGACGCGGTCGCGCAGCTCCGGCAGCGCGCACTCATCGGCGTGGAGCCCGGCGGGGAAGTTCTTCTGCGCGAAGGAGACGACGCGGTGTAGCAAGTTGCCCAGGTTGCCGATAAGCTCGGTGTTGACGCGCGTGACGTAGTCCACCCAGGTAAAGCTGGCGTCCTTCTGCTCGGGCATGACTGCCGCCAAGTAGTAGCGCAGCGCCTCCGAGTCGTAGCGCTCGAGAAAGTCCGGAATCCAGACCGCGTGGCGGCGCGACTTGGAGAACTGCGCCGAGTCGAGCAGCAGGTATTCGTTGGCCGGGACGTCGTGCGGCAATTGCATTCCGCAACCGAGCAACATCGCCGGCCAGATGATGGTGTGGAACGGGATGTTGTCCTTGGCCATGAAGTAGCGGTGCTCCGCCTCGGGGTCGTCCCACCACTTGCGCCACGCCTCGTCGTCGCCCTGTAGCTGCGCCCAGTGGCGCGACGCCGAGTAGTAGCCCATCACCGCCTCGAACCAGACGTAGATGCGCTTGCTTTCGTAGCCATCGCGCGGAACCGGGACGCCCCACTCCAGGTCGCGCGTGATGGCGCGGTCCACAAGGCCTTCCTCGAGCCAGTTGCGGGTGAATTTGAGCACGTTCGACTTCCAATGGTCTTTGCCCTCGGAGAGCCACTCTAGCAGCTGCTCGCGGAACGCCGAGAGCCGGAAGAATAGATGTTCGGTCTCACGGAACTCGAGCGGTACGTCGGGGTTCAGCTTCGGGTGCGGGTCGATGAGTTCATCCGCGTCGAGCGTCTTGCCGCATTCATCGCACTGGTCGCCGCGCGCGCCGGTCGACTTGCAGTGGGGACAGGTGCCCTCGACATAGCGGTCGGGCAGGAACTGCCCCGCCTTCGGGTCATACGGTGCGGTGGTGGTGCGCGGCTCGATGAAGCCCGCTTCATCGAGCCGCCCGAGAATCTCGTGCACCACCGCCTCATGCTCGGGCGTGTGCGTGTGGGTGAACAGGTCGAACGAAATCCCCATCTGCTCGATGGAGCGCGAGTTGATTTCGTGGTAGCGCAGCGCGACCTCCTCCGGTTTGGCGCCTTCCTGCTGCGCAGTGACCATGATGGGAGTGCCGTGCATGTCGCTGCCGCTGACCATCAGCACCCGGTTACCCTTCAGCCGGTGGTAGCGCGCGAAGATGTCGGCCGGCAGGTAGCAGCCCGCCATATGGCCCAAATGTAACGGCCCGTTGGCGTATGGCCACGCGACCGCGACGAGGATGTGCTTCACGGTGGCGCATCCCTCCCGATATAAATCAGCCACGGGCGCCGGCGATGGGAGCGACAGCGCTCTTATCCCCGCGCGGCTGCCCGACCGTGTTTCGCATCGAGCGCGACTATACCGTCGAGGCGGCGCGACGGCTGCCGCGGCTGCCCGCCGAGCACCCCTGCCACCGGCTGCACGGCCACCGCTTCACGGTCACACTCGCCATCGAGGGCGACACCGATAACGAGCAGCAGTGGGTCGCCGACTACTACGACGTCGATGCCGCCTACGAAGTGGGGGTCGGCAGCCTGATTGACCATAATTACCTTAACGACGTCGCGGGGCTGGAAAACCCGACGACCGAAGTGCTGGCGCGCTGGGTCTTCGAGCGGCTGGAACCAGCACTGCCGGGGCTGGTCGAAGTCATCGTTGCCGAAGAGGGCGATACGCGCTGCACCTACAGGCCCGGCTAGCCGCTGTCGCCCAAGTACGCGGCCAGCGCCGCGAGCGCCCGCCCGCGGTGGCTCACCGCGTTCTTCTCCGCCAGCGGCATCTCGGCGAAAGTCCGCTCGTCGCCTGCGGGGACGAAGACTGGGTCGTAGCCAAACCCGCCGTCGCCGCGCGGCGCACGAGTAATGCGGCCGCAGCAGCGGCCGCGGAACTGCTGGCGGCCGCCGTCGGGCAGCAGCAAACCGAGCACGCAGTGGAACTCGGCGCTGCGCTCAGCCCCGTCGCCGAGCAGCGCCAGCACGCCGGCCGGGCCGATGGTGTCGTAAGCATAGCGGCTGTAGACGCCGGGGAAGCCGCCCAGCGCGTCGACGAAGAGCCCCGCGTCGTCGATGAGCAGCGCCTCGCCCGCGTGGCGCTGCGCCAGCCACTCGAGCCCGAACTCGACCACCTCTGCGAGCGTCACCGCCTGCACCTCCGGGTATTCCAGCGCGCGCTGCGCGACCGTGTGGCCCGCCGGCTCCAGCGCCGCCGCCAGCTCGCGCACCTTGTCTGCGTTGGAGGTCACCAGCCCCAGTTCCATGCCCCCGCAGCAGCGGCCGGTTTTAGCCGCTGTCCGTGGCCGGCAAGCGGCTCGGGCGGCGAAGGGGGAACGCCCCCGCAGGCTCTTTAACCGGCGCAGCGTCGCGAACGCTGCGCGAGGATCGCATAGCCTGGCCATTGCGTCGGATTGCTAATCCGATGGGCTTGTCCCACGGGGGTTCAAATCCCCCTCC
>Ga0209554_1001685_pt1 | contig 16397 bp, 17 predicted proteins | sample MarorgKNORR_S2LV_5_FD_188221 | JGI IMG/M metagenome (GOLD analysis project Ga0209554, IMG submission 188221) | Marine microbial communities from the Southern Atlantic Ocean, analyzing organic carbon cycling - Bottom_A/KNORR_S2/LV (SPAdes) (version 2) | ecosystem: Environmental > Aquatic > Marine...
CGAAGGCACCGGCCTGGGCTTGCCGCTGGTCGATGCGATGATCAAGCAGCATGGCGGCGAGTTGCAGATTGAAAGTGAACTCGGTGTCGGGACGGCTGTATCGATCCTTTTCCCCGCCAAGCGCGTCCTTTGAAATGGGCGATAATCCGGCCTTGCACGTCTATATAGAAGGGCGGGTCCAGGCTGTCGGATATCGCTATTGGCTGACCAGAGAGGCCTCGTTACTGAGCCTCGACGGCTGGGTGCGCAACCTTCGTGACGGCCGTGTCGAAGCCGTCTTCAGCGGCCCACCAGAGGCGCTCGACGAAATCCAGCGGCGCTGCCATGAGGGCCCCTCTTTCGCCCGCGTCGATCAGGTCACGGCTGAAGTTGAGAGCGCCCCGGTGAGCCCCGGTTTCCATGCCTTGCCGACGGTTTAAATTTTAAAACAACGCCTCGAACGTCTTGCGCAATACGCTGTCCACCTCATCCATGGTTGCATCGACGCCGAGGCCGGCGAGGGACGTCACGCCGTGGTCGCGGATGCCGCAGGATACAATCCCCTGGTAATGGTCGAGGTCCGGGGCGACGTTGAGAGAGACGCCGTGATAGCTCACCCAGCGGCGCACGCGCACGCCGACTGCCGCGATCTTGAATTCGCGGTCACCGTCAACCACCCAAACCCCGACCCGGCCGTCGCGGCGCTCGCCGCGTATATCGAAGGCTGCCAGAGTGGTTATCAGCCACGTCTCCAGGCTGGCCACATAGGCGCGGATATCGCCGCCTCGCGCCTTGAGATCGAGCATCACATAGGCAACGCGCTGGCCGGGACCGTGGTAGGTGTATTGGCCGCCGCGCCCGGTGACATGGACAGGCAGTCGCGTCGCGTCAATTAAGTCTTCAGGCTTTGCCGATGTGCCGGCGGTGTAGAGCGCCGGGTGCTCAAGCAACCAGACCTGCTCGCGGGCTTCTCCGGCGCGGATAGCAGCCACCCGGCGCTCCATATCCGCCACGGCATAATCATAGTCGATAGTATCGGCGCTGAGGCGCCATTCAACAGGATCCATGGCTGGGCAAACTATCACAGCGGCTTGCGATTCTGTGGGGGATTTGATATGCCGCTTCTTCCAGCATGTTTTGCGGTCGTGGCGGAACTGGTAGACGCGCAGCGTTGAGGTCGCTGTGGGAGAAATCCCGTGGAAGTTCGAGTCTTCTCGACCGCACCAAATATAAAATACCCGTGGTTCGCCACGGGTATTTTTATTGGCACATGACATGCCGGCCATGTCAATTTGACCCCGCGCGTCTATACTGATGACGAAAATAATAATACCAACCGGGGCCGAGACCATGTCGGATGAACTTCGTGAAGCCGCGCTGAATTATCATCAGTATCCAAAGCCGGGCAAGCTGGGAATACACCCGACTAAGCCTCTGGCCAATCAGCATGATCTGGCGCTGGCCTACTCGCCGGGCGTCGCAATTCCCTGTGAGGAAATCGCCCGCAATCCCGCCGATTCCTACAAGTACACATCGCGCGCCAATCTGGTTGCAGTGATCACCAACGGCACCGCCGTCCTCGGGCTCGGCGCCATCGGCGCCCTGGCCTCCAAGCCCGTCATGGAGGGCAAGGCGTGCTTGTTCAAGGCCTTCGCCGGCATCGATGTGTTCGATATTGAGATCGATGAACTCGATATCGATAAGTTCGTCGACACAGTAGCCCGGCTGGAGCCCACCATCGGCGCCATCAATCTCGAAGACATCAAGGCGCCGGAATGTTTCGAGATCGAGGCCAAGCTCAAGGAGCGCATGGGCATACCGGTGTTTCACGACGATCAGCACGGCACGGCGATTTGTGTCAACGCGGCAATCTTCAACGGCTTGCGCGTGGTCGGCAAGGAGCCCAAGGACGCCCGGGTGGTCTGTGCGGGCGCCGGAGCGGCGGCGCTGGCGTGCTGCAATCTGCTGGTCGATCTTGGCATTCCCCTCAAGAATGTTCTGGTCTGCGATCGCCAGGGCGTGATCCACGCGGACCGTGAAGGCGGGGTCGATCCGTCGCAGGAGCGTTTTGCCCTTAAGACGGACAAGCGGACCATCGCCGAGGCTCTTGTGGATGCCGATATTTTCCTCGGCCTGTCAGGGCCGGGCGCCATCAACGGCGAGATGATCAAACACATGGCCAAGGATCCACTGATCCTGGCGCTCGCCAACCCGACTCCTGAAATCCTGCCCGAAGAAGCCCGCGCGGCGAGGCCCGACGCGATCATCGCCACCGGCCGCTCCGACTATCCCAACCAGGTCAACAACGTGCTCTGCTTTCCGTTTATCTTTCGCGGGGCGCTCGATGTCGGGGCCACTGAAATCAACACCGAGATGAAGCTCGCCTGCGTCCGCGCCATCGCCGATATGGCCATGGCCGAGACCTCGGACGTGGTGGCACGAGCCTATGCCGGCGCCGAACTGACCTTCGGGCCTGAATATATTCTACCCAAGCCGTTCGACCCCCGGCTCATTGTCGAAGTTTCTTCGGCGGTCGCCAAGGCGGCCATGGAGTCGGGCGTCGCGACCCGTCCCCTGGCCGACCTCGACGCCTATCGTAAACAGCTCGAAGGCTATGTCTATCGCACCGGCCATGTGATGAAGATCGTGTTCGACCAGGCCAAGTCGTCGCCGAAGCGGATCGTCTATGCCGAGGGCGAGGATTGGCGCGTGTTGCAGGCTGTCCAGGTGGTCTGCGACGAGGGTTTTGCCGAGCCGATCCTGATAGGCCGCGAGGCGGTCATCGACGCGCGCATCGAAAAGCTCGGGCTGCGCATAAAACGCGGCGAGCATTTCGAGATATGCGATCCGGAGAGTGACCCCCGCTATCGCGAATATTGGGAGCTTTATCACGGCATCATGGAGCGCAGGGGTGTGTCGCCCGACAAGGCGCGCTCGGTCGTGCGCACAGAGAACAGCGCCATCGCCGCACTGATGGTGAACCGGGGCGAGGCCGACGCCATGCTCGCCGGCCCGGTGGGCACCTATCGCGATAATCTCAAGCATGTGCTCGATATCGTCGGTTTGCGAGAGGGCGTTATGTCAGCGGCGGCATTGCAGATGCTGGTATTGGCCAAAGGCACTTATTTCATGACCGATACCAATGTTACCTACAACCCCGACGCGAACGAGGTTGCCGAGATGACCCTGCTGGCGGTTGACGAGGTGCGGCGTTTCGGCATTGAGCCAAAGGTTGCGCTGCTGTCCCATTCCAATTTCGGCAGCACCGACGAGCCCTCGGCGGTCAAGATGCGCGAGGCCCTGGTAATCATCCGCGAGCATTTGCCCGATCTTGATATCGAGGGCGAGATGCATGGCGATGTCGCCCTCTCGGAGATGGCTCGCGACGAGGCCTTTCCCAATGCGCACATCAAGGGGCAGGCCAATCTTCTGGTCATGCCCAATCTCGATGCCGCGAATATCGCCTTTAACCTGGTCAAGCAGTTGGCCTCCGGCCTGTCGGTCGGGCCCATGCTGTTGGGTGTGGCGAAGCCCGCCCATGTGCTCAATTCTTCAACCACCGTGCGCGGCATCGTGAATATGAGCGCGCTGACCGTGGTTGATGCTCAATCCTACAGTGCGGACGCATCGGCGGTGGCGGCCGCCGGGGACTGAACCCATGACGGGGCAGGGGGAGACCCAGCCCGATGACGCGGGTGAGGAAAATCCCGGCCTCGACCTCTACGGCCTGACTCCGGGCCTGATTGACGCTATCGAGCAGGCGCTCGACGATAGCGATCTCGATCGGGTCGAGGCGCTGGTGGTGCCATTGCACGCCGCCGATATGGCCGATCTTCTGGAAATGGTCGCCGCCGACGAAAGGCGGCTCATCGTCGAGGTGCTGCGGCCGGAACTCGACCCCGATATCCTCGCCGAGCTTGAAGAGACGGTCAGAGACGAGATTGTCGAGCTGCTCTCAACCGATGAGTTGGCCACCGCGGTTGCCAAACTCGATACCGACGACGCCATGTATCTCATCGAGGACCTCGATGAGAAAGAGCAGCGCGAACTGTTGGCGGCGGTCCCAACCGAGGATCGGGCCGCCCTGGAAGAAGGCCTGAGCTACCCCGAGAACAGCGCCGGACGGCTCATGCAACGCGATTTGGTTGCCGTGCCGCAACATTGGAACATCGGCCAGCTCATCGATTACATGCGATCCAGCGAAGACCTGCCCGATGAATTCTACGATATCTTTGTGCTCGATTCAGATCGCCAGCCGATTGGCTATCTGCCCTTGAGCCGGGTCATGCGCAGCCACCGCCCGGTGCTGGTCGGCGACAGCATGGAGGAAGAGATCAAGGTCGTACCGGCGACCATGGATCAGGAAGACGTCGCCTATTTGTTTGAACAATACGATCTGGTATCGGCGCCGGTGGTCAACGATGCCGGCCATCTGATCGGGGTCATCACCGTTGATGACGTGGTCGAGGTGATCCGCGACGAGGCCGAAGAAGACATCATGCGCCTCGGCGGCGTCACCGAGACCGATATTCATGAACCGGCCTGGCGCACCTCCCGGCGGCGCTTTGTCTGGCTCCTGGTCAATCTCGCCACGGCGGTCCTCGCCTCCCTGGTCATCGGCCTGTTCGACGCTTCCATCGAGCAGATGGTGGCGCTCGCCGTGCTCATGCCGATTGTTGCCTCCATGGGCGGCAACGCGGGAACCCAGTCGCTCACGGTTACCGTGCGGGCGCTCGCCACCAAGGATGTGACCACGGCCAACACCGTCCGCTTGATCGGCAAGGAAGGCATCGTCGGTCTGGTCAACGGCGTGGTCTTCGCAAGCCTCGTCGGCGCTGTCACCTGGTTCTGGTTTGGCGATGCCCAATTGAGTCTGGTGATTGCCGCGGCCATGGTGGTGAATATGGTGGTCGCCGGCTTTTCCGGCATACTTATTCCGCTGGGGCTGGACCGCATCGGCATCGATCCGGCCATCGCCGCCACGGTGTTTCTGACCACGGTCACCGACGTGGTTGGGTTTTTTATCTTCCTTGGTCTCGCTGCTCTGGTGCTTTTATGAATGAAATACGCATCCGCGATGCCCGCGACGAAGACGGCGACGCTTTGATTGCTCTGATCCGTGCCTGCTGGGTCAATTATCCCGGCTGCTTCCTCGATGTGGATGGTGAAAGCCCCGAACTCAGATGTTTCGCCAGCCACTACAAGGACAAGGGCGGGCGTGCCTGGATCGCCGAATTATCAGGCAAGGTGGTCGGCTCGGCGGCGGTCAAGCCGGCATCGGACGGGGCGCATATCATGACCCTCTACGTGGACCCCGCTTTGCGCCGTCAGGGTCTCGCCAGGCGGCTCCTTACCCTGGTCGAAGAGGCAGCGAATAAGTTTGACGCCGAGGTCATCGATCTATGGACCGATGTCCGGTTTGTCGAAGCGCATGGCTTCTACGAGAGCTTCGGTTATGTGCGCCAGCCGGGAACCCGCCACCTCGAAGACGCCAGCAGCAGCATCGAATTTAACTATGTGAAAAATTTGGAACCATGATTGCATTCGAGCCCAGAAACCTGAATTACGCGGCGGCGGTGCAGAGCAGTTTCGACCGCCAGCCCTTCATGGCGCTTATGAGCGCTGAATTGATTTCTGTAACGCCGGGCGCTTGTGAGATCGGCCTCGATCACCGTCGGGAACTCACCCAGCAGCACGGCTTCATCCACGGCGGGGCGATCGGCGCGATCATCGATTCGGCCATGGGCTATGCCGGGTATTCCCTGGCCGCGGCCGGCTCTTCGGTGCTCACCGTCGAATACAAGCTCAACCTGGTCGCGCCCGCCGACGGGATGCGCCTGGTGGCGCGCGGCGAGGTGGTGCGGGCGGGACGCACTCTGACCGTCTGCCGGGGCGAGGTCTTTGCCGTCAAGGATGGTGTGGAAACCCTCTGCGCCGTCGCCATCCAGACGCTCATGGTCCTTGCAGACCGCGCCGATAAGCCGGCGTGATCTAGGCGGGGGGTTCTTCCGCGTGGGTCTCTACATGGCCGGGGATCGCAACGCCAGGGAGCTTGCTCGATGTCCAGATATGCTTGGCGTTCGAAAGGTCCAGCGGCCTGTCGAGCGAGCCGCCTTTGATGCTGACCGTCTCGTCGGTTTCGACATTCCCGTGCAAAAAACGGGAACCGCAATTGGGGCAGAAGGAACAGTCGATTGATCCGGCCACGGCCGCCGGCCGGCTCCAAACCTTCGGCGCGCCGGACAGCAGAACAAAATCCGCGGCTCTCACGATGAGCGATATGCCGAACGCCGATGACGATTGTTTTCGGCATTCGCTACAATGGCAGACATAGAGGTCGACCGGCTCGCCGCGCAGCTCGTAGCGAATTTCACCGCACTGGCAGCCGCCCGTCCGTACAGGGTCATTTGTAGTTTGAGTCATCTCTACACTTAAGCTTTGCGAAATCCAATTCGACCTTATAGCAAGGATGCGTGTTCGCGGCTTATAATCACTCATGATCCGCAACCAGCTTCCCACCCTCGATTTCGGACTCGGCGACACCGCCGATATGATCCGTGATTCCGTGCGTGGTTTCACCGCCGACGAGATTACGCCGCGCGCCGAGGCGATCGATGCGGACAATGAGTTTCCCAGCGATCTATGGCGCAAGTTCGGCGATATGGGCCTGCTCGGCGTTACCGTGCCCGAGGCCGACGGCGGCGCCGGTTTGGGCTATCTCGAGCATGCGGTTGCCATGGAGGAAATCAGCCGCGGCTCGGCCTCGGTGGGCTTAAGCTACGGTGCCCATTCCAACCTCTGCGTCAATCAGATCAACCGCAACGGCAACGAGGATCAGAAACGCCGCTATCTGCCCAAGTTGATCTCCGGCGAGCATGTGGGCGCCCTGGCCATGAGCGAGGCGGGCGCCGGGTCCGACGTGGTCGGCATGAGCTTGCAGGCGGCGAAAAAGGGCGACCGCTACATTCTCAACGGCGCCAAGATGTGGATCACCAACGGACCTGACGCCGATACCCTGGTTGTCTACGCTAAGACCGACGGGTCCGCCGGCAAGCACGGCATTTCAGCCTTCATCGTCGAGCGCGCCATGGCGGGGTTTTCCACCTCGGCGAAGCTCGACAAACTCGGCATGCGCGGCTCGAACACCTGCGAGCTGGTTTTCGACAATTGCGAGGTGCCGGCGGAGAACCTGCTCGGCGGCGAGGGCCGCGGCGTCAATGTGCTGATGAGCGGCCTCGACTACGAGCGCGTGGTGCTGGCCGCAGGCCCCTTGGGGATCATGCAGAACTGCCTCGATCTGGTGCTGCCCTATGTTCATGATCGCAAGCAGTTCGGCAAAGCGATTGGCGAATTCCAGCTCATGCAGGGCAAGCTCGCCGATATGTACACCACCCTGGCGGCCTGCCGCGCCTATGTCTATGCGGTTGCCCGGGCCTGTGATCGTGGCGAGACCGCGCGCAAGGACGCGGCGGGGGCCATCCTCTATGCCTCCGAGCGGGCGACCTGGATGGCCCTGCAAGCCATCCAGTGCCTCGGTGCCATGGGCTATATGAACGAGAGCCCGACGGGACGCCTGCTGCGCGACGCCAAGCTCTATGAAATCGGTGCCGGCACCTCCGAGATCCGCCGCATGCTGATCGGCCGTGAGCTGTTCGAGGAGAGCCGCTGACCATGAAGAAGATCATGGTGGCGGCGGTGATCATGCTCTGCGCCATGTCCTCCGCATCCGCCGCACCTCAGGTCATGACTGGCGCGGAAATCCGCGAGGCCTTTTCGGGCAATACCATCGACGGCGTATGGGGCGCGGCGGAAACTCCCTATAAGCAATATTTCGATCCGAGCGGATCGACCATCTATGTGCAGGAGGGTAGCCGCCCCAGCCAGGGTATCTGGTGGACCAACCGGAACAGATATTGCTCGAATTGGCCGCCGTCGACTGCTGAAAGCTGCTATGAAGTGCGCCGCGACGGCGACCGCTTGCTCTGGGTTGCCCCGGGCGGCGAGGCTCTCTATCCTTCAACGGTCCTGCCCGGCAACCGGTTGCAATGAAACATTCACGAGACATGTCTACAATGCGTACGTCTGTTAAATTAGATTCGGCGGGGCGTCTTGTTGTCCCCGCCATTTACCGCAAGATAATGGGTATGAAAGCTCGAGATGAAGTGATGATGCGCCTCGAAAATGATGAATTGCGTGTTTTCAGCCGAGAGGTTGCCGTGGAGCGTGCCAGGGCTCTGGTGAGAAAATATTTTCCAGGTGACGAACCGCTCTCTGATCAATTCATCAGCCAACGGCGCGCCGAGGCAGCGAGCGAAGACCGCGAATAAGCATCGAGGATAAAACATGACAAACGAATCGTACCCCATCGTCATTGTCGGCGCCGCAAGGACGCCCATGGGAGGCTTTCAAGGCGCGCTTAAGCCGGTGGCGGCGCCCGCGTTGGGCTCGGTGGCCATTGCCGCAGCGCTTGAGCGCGCCTCCGTCGCGCCCGGCGATATCGACGAGGTCATCATGGGCTGTGTGCTGCCCGCCGGCATGGGCCAGGCCCCGGCGCGCCAGGCCAGCCTCGGCGCCGGGCTGCCGGAAGGCACCGGCTGCACCACGGTCAACAAAATGTGCGGCTCGGGCATGAAGGCCACCATGATGGCTCATGATGCGCTCCGCGCCGGCTCCGGCACGGTCATGGTCGCCGGCGGCTTCGAGAGCATGTCGAACGCGCCGTATTTGCTGGACCGGGCGCGCGACGGCTACCGCATGGGCCATGGCCGGGTGCTCGATCATATGTTCGTCGACGGCCTCGAGGATGCCTATGACAAGGGCCGCCTGATGGGAAGCTACGCCGAGGACACCGCCGAAGCCTATCAATTCACCCGCGAGGCCCAGGACGATTTCGCCGTGGAATCCCTCATCCGGGCGCGCCGGGCCATCGACGATGGGAGCTTCGATGCGGAGGTTGTTCCGGTCACCGTGAAGAGCCGCAAGGGCGAGGCCGTCGTTGAGCGCGACGAACAGCCCCACAAGGCCGACCTCGATCGCATCCCGACGCTAAAGCCGGCGTTTCGTGAGGGCGGCACGGTGACGGCGGCCAATTCAAGTTCGATCTCCGATGGCGCCGCCGCCTTGGTCATGATGGGCGAGGCCGAAGCCATGCGCCGGGGGCTCAAACCCCTGGCCCGCATTGTCGGCCACGCCAGCCATGCCCAGGCCCCGGCCTGGTTTACCACGGCGCCCATCGGCGCGCTCAAGACGCTGTTCGACAAGATCGGCTGGCGGGCGGCGGATGTCGATCTGTTCGAAATCAACGAGGCTTTCGCCGTGGTCACCCTGGCGGCCATGCGCGATCTCGATCTTTCTCATGATCGCGTCAATGTCCATGGCGGCGCCTGCGCCCTGGGTCATCCGGTGGGCGCTTCGGGTGCGCGTATCCTGGTCACTCTGCTTAGCGCGATGGAGAAAAACGACGTAGCACGCGGGGTGGCGAGCCTGTGCATCGGCGGCGGCGAGGCCACGGCAATCGCAGTGGAGCGGTTATGACAAAGCGGAGGCGTATCTTCTCGGGCACCACCTACGAGGAACTCGCGGGCTATGCGCGCGCCGTGGTCGACGGCGACTGGGTGCATGTCTCGGGCACCACCGGGATCGATCCCGCAGACGGCTCGATCCCCGAGGGCGTAGAGGAACAGACCCATCAGATTTTTCGCAATATCGAATGGGCGCTGTCCGAGGCCGGGTCGTCCCTGGCCGATGTGGTGCGTATCCGGGTCTACCTCGACAACCGGGAAGACTTTGCGGTGGTCGCGCCGATTATTGGCGATTACATGCGCAATGTGCGCCCGGCCAACACCACCGTGGTCGCCCCCTTGTGCGACGCCCGCATGAAGATCGAAATCGAAGTCACCGCCCATAATACTACTGACGAATGACCACTGATTCTGGCCGGCATATGCGGCGCAATGTTCGCCTGCTGTCGGGCTGCTTTGCCCTGATGACCACGGGCAATGTGGTGGTGGTCAGTGTCAGCGCTCTGGTCGGCTTCGCCCTGGCGGATAACAAGGCGCTCGCCACCCTGCCGGCGGCGCTCATGTGGGTCAGCACCGCCTTGGCTGCGGTGCCAGCATCGTTCCTGATGCGGCGTTTTGGCCGCCGCCTGGGCTTTATGACCGGCGCTGTGATTGGCGTTGTTGGCGCCACCCTTGGCTGTGTCGCGGTAAGTAACGAGAGCTTCGCGCTGCTGTGCCTCGCGGTCATCGTGGTCGGCGCTTACAACGGTTTCAATTTTTACTTTCGCTTCGCCGCCGCCGATGTGGCGAGCGGGGACTACCGCAGCCGCGCCATCTCTCTGGTCATGGCCGGCGGCGTGGTCGCCGCTTTCCTCGGGCCGCGCATCTCCGAGGGGGCTAATGATTTGTTCTTGCCGACCCTCTATTTCGGCCCGTTCGTCGCCGTCGGCTTCATCGCCCTGTCAATTTTCACCCTGGTCTCCTTCGTCGATATTCCCAAGCCCAGCACGGTGCAACTCCGTGGCGGCCGGCCGATCAGCGTCATCGCCCGTCAGCCGGTATTCCTGGTCGCCGTGATGAGCGCCGCCGTGGCCTATGGCGTCATGGTCATGCTGATGTCGGTGACACCGCTCGTCATGGTGCGCGGCGGGCACGCTTTCGGCGACGCCACGTTCGTGATCCAATGGCATGTGCTCGCCATGTTTGCGCCGTCGTTCGTCACCGGCCACCTGATCCGCCGCTTCGGCGTGCTCACGGTGATGGCCTGGGGTGCTGTTTTCATGGCGGCCAGCATCGGCGTGGCGCTCCAAGGCGTGACCATCCCCCACTTCCTGTGGGCCATGTGCCTGCTCGGTCTGGGCTGGAACTTTCTGTTTGTCGGGGCGACCACCCTGGTGACCGAGGCCCACACCACGGCCGAGCGCGCCAAGTCTCAGGCGATGAATGAATTTACGGTCTTTATCAGCGCTTCGATCGGTTCGTTCCTATCGGGCAGTTTGCATTATTATGTGGGCTGGCAGGTGTTGAATATTTCGGCCCTGCCGCCGGTGATCGTTCTGTTCGTCGCAATCCTGTGGCTCGCCCGCCGCCGTCGCCTTGAGGAGTGAAATCATCATGCCAGGAAGCCAGGACGCGCCGATCGATTTCTATATCGACTTTTCCAGCCCCTATGGCTATCTCGCCGGCCACGGCATCGATGAAATCGCCGAGAAGCACGGGCGCGAGGTCATGTGGCGGCCTTTTCTGCTCGGGGTCGTCTTCGCCATTACCGGCCAGTCGCCCTTGACCAGCCAGCCTATGCGCGGCGCCTATGCCCTGCATGATTTCCAGCGCAGCGCCCGGGCCATCAACATCCCCTTCGTCATGCCCGATCCGTTTCCGGTGCTGACCCTGGCGGCGGGGCGCGCCTATTACTGGCTGCACGACCGCGACCCGGACATGGCCAAGCGCTTCGCCAAGTCGGTCTATCATCGCATGTTCGGCGAGGGCGGGGATATCTCGAAGCCCGCCGCGATCGTCGCCATCGCCGAGGCTTGCGGCGCGGATGGCGCTGAGCTCGCTGACGCTCTCACCGACCCGGCGATCAAGGAGCGTCTCAAGGCCGAGACCCAGGCGGCCATCGACCGCGGCGTGTTCGGCTCGCCCTTCACCATCGTCGACGGCGAACCGTTTTGGGGCGCCGACCGTCTTGAGCAAGTCGACAAATGGCTCGGATGCGGAGGCTGGTGAGAGAACCTCATGGCAAGCCCGACCGTTTACGGTGCGTCCTACAGCGTCTATGCGCGCATCGTCCGCCTCGCCCTCAAAGAGAAGGGCGTCGCCTATGGCTTTGAAGAGGTCGATATTTTCGCCGAGGACGGTCCGCCGGCGGGCTACGAGAAACGCCATCCTTTCCTGAAAATCCCGGCCTTCGAGCATGACGGCTTCCGGCTCTATGAGGCGGGGGCCATTGCGCGCTACATCGACGGGGCGTTTCCGGGACCGGCGCTGATGCCGTCCGATCTCCGCCGGCGGGCGCGCGCCGATCAGATCGTCGGCATCCTCGATTCCTATGCCTATAGGACCTGGGTGTGGGACATCTATGTGGAGCGGAGCAAGCCCGAACCTGATGAGGCGAAGATCGCCGAGGCGCTGCCCCGCGCCGCGACCTGCCTGGCGGCCATCGAGGCCTTGATGGAAGGCGATGCCTGTTTCCTCGGCGACGCGCCGACCCTGGCCGACCTCCACGCAGCACCCATGTTCGACCATCTCCGGCGCACCCCCGAAGGAGAGCGCCTCCTGGCGGATCACCCGCGATGGCGAAAGTGGTGGAGCCGCATGAGCGAACGGCCCAGCCTGGCCGCGACGCAGGAATGAACGTACGGCAGATCAGCCTTTTGCCAGCACCCGCATATATAAATCCCGGTCTAGGTTGCCGCCGGTGAGGACCAGGCCGACGGATCTGCCGGCCATGGCGTCGCGCTCTTTTAACAGGGCGGCCAGGGGGGCGGCGCCGGCGCCCTCGGCGATATTGTGGGTGTCGTCGAAGTAGTGGCCCATGGCGGCGAGGATTTCATCGTCGGAGACTTTGACCACGCGCTCAAGCCCAGCGAGGATGACCTCCAGCGCTTCCGGGTTGGGCACCCGCACGGCGACACCATCGGCGAAGGTATCGGCCGAATTGGTTGAGACCGGTGTCTTCGCATCGAAGGACAGGGCGTAGGCCGCCGCATTTTCGGCAACCACACCAACGATCTTGGTCTTCAGGTTGAGCGCATCGCGGACGGCGATAGCGGCGCAAACGCCCGACCCCAGCCCGAGCGGTACATAAAAGGTATCGAGATCGGGTGCTGCGCTAAACAGCTCAAGGCTGTATGACGCGACGCCTTGGACTAAAAGCTCATGATAGGAGTCCATCATATGCAGGCCGCGCTCTGTGGCCAACGCCTGGGCGTAATCGAGGGCGGCGTTGAAGTCCTCGCCATGCTCGATCAACTCGGCGCCATAGGCTTTCATCGCCTTGTTCTTGGCGGGGCTGTTACCAAAGGGCGCGACGATCACCGAATTGATGCCCTGGGCGCGGGCGGCGAAGGCGACGCTCTGGCCGTGATTGCCGCGCGTCGCGGCGATCACCCCGGCGACATCCGGCTCACGGCGGGCGAGATCATTCATATAGACCAGCCCGCCGCGTATCTTGAAGGCGCCGGTCGGGGTGTGGTTCTCATGCTTGACCCAGACCTCGCAGCCGCAGCGCAGCGACAGCAACGGCCACCGGATTTGCGCCGTCGGGGTCATGGAGCGATAGACGATATCGGCGGCGGCCTGCAGGGTGGCGAGATCGAGCCTGGTCATGGAACTCTCCGTGGTCGACTGGTTTCGGCGAAAACTATCATGCTTTCTCTGTGGGGAGTAGGTTCCCCGCCCGGCGTTGATGGGATACCTTTGGCCCATGACTGTTCTTGAAACATCTATTGATACACGTGGGCCCGAGTTCGAGGCCAATGCCGTGGCCATGGCGGCCCTGGTCGCTGATTTGCGCGACAAGGTGGCGGTGATCGCGACCGGCGGCAGCGAGGCGTCGCGCGAACGTCACGTGGGGCGCGGCAAGATGCTGCCCCGCGATCGTGTCGCCGCCCTGATCGATCCCGGCTCGCCGTTCCTCGAGCTTAGCCAGCTTGCAGCCTATGAGGTCTACGGCGATGCGACCCCCGCCGCCGGGCTGATCACCGGGGTCGGGCGCATCGAAGGCCGCGAATGCGTGATCGTCGCCAACGACGCTACGGTCAAGGGCGGCACCTATTATCCGCTCACCGTGAAGAAGCATCTGCGCGCCCAGGAAATCGCCCAGGAAAATTGCCTGCCCTGCGTCTATCTGGTGGATTCCGGCGGCGCCTATCTGCCCGAACAGGATGCGGTATTTCCCGACCGCGAACATTTCGGCCGCATCTTCTACAACCAGGCGATGATGTCGGCGCAGGGCATCGCCCAGATTGCCGTGGTCATGGGCTCCTGCACGGCGGGCGGCGCTTATGTTCCTGCCATGGCGGACGAGACCATCATGGTCGGCAAGCAGGGCACGATCTTTCTCGGCGGTCCGCCGTTGGTCAAGGCGGCGACCGGCGAGGAGGTCAGCGCCGAAGAGCTGGGCGGCGCCGATGTGCATACCCGCGTCTCGGGGGTGGCCGATCATTATGCCAAAGACGATGCCCATGCTCTGAGCCTGGCGCGCCGCGCCGTGGTCAATCTCGGCGCCAAACTGGCTGTCCAGGGCGAGGAGCCCATCGAGCCTCTGTATGACGCCGCTGAGCTTGCCGGCATCGTGCCGACCGATCCGCGCAAACCCTACGAGGTGCGCGAGATCATCGCCCGCCTGGTCGACGGCAGCCGATTCGATGAGTTCAAGCCGCTCTACGGCGCCACCCTGGTAACCGGATTCGCCAGGCTGTTCGGCCATCAAGTCGGCATTATCGCCAACAACGGCATCCTGTTTTCGGAGTCGGCACTCAAGGGCACGCATTTCATCGAAATCTGCGCTAAGCGCCGTATCCCGTTGATCTTCCTGCAAAACATCAGCGGTTTCATGGTCGGTTCAAAATATGAAGCCGGCGGCATCGCCAAGCATGGCGCCAAAATGGTTATGGCCGTGGCCTGCGCACGAGTGCCCAAGCTGACCCTGGTCATCGGCGGCAGTTTCGGGGCCGGAAACTACGCCATGTGCGGCCGCGCATACGGTCCGCGCTTCCTGTGGATGTGGCCCAACGCGCGCATCTCGGTGATGGGCGGCGAGCAGGCCGCGTCCGTGCTTGCCCAGGTCAAGCGCGACAACATCGAGGCCAAGGGCGAGGACTGGAGCGAGGCCGAGGAAGAAGCCTTCAAGGCGCCCCTGCGCGAACAATACGAAAGTCAGGGCCATCCCTATTACGCCAGCGCGCGGCTGTGGGACGATGGCGTGATCGACCCGGCGGACAGCCGCATGACCCTCGGCCTGGGCCTCACCGCGGCGCTCAATGCGCCCATCGAGCCAACCGAATTCGGTATCTTCAGGATGTAACCATGGCAGACGAACCTGTTCTCTTGAAAGCAACTCAGGCGGGGGTGGCGACGATCACCCTGAACCGGCCCGAGGTCCACAATGCTTTCAACGCCGAAGTCATCGAGCTGTTGAGCGAAATTCTCGACGATCTCGCCGGGGCCGATGGTGTGCGCGTGGTGTTGCTCGATGCTGCCGGGAAAAGCTTTTCGGCGGGGGCCGATCTCAATTGGATGAAGCGCGCCGCGAGTTTTACCGATGATGAAAACCGTGAGGATGCTCGCGCCCTGGGCGAAATGCTGCGCCGCCTCAACCGCCTGCCAAAGCCGACCGTGGCGCTGGTCCAGGGCTCGGCCTTCGGCGGCGGCGTCGGCTTGATGGCGGCCTGTGACATCGTCATCGCCGTGCGCGACGCTGCTTTCAGCCTGTCGGAGGTCAAGCTCGGGCTGATCCCGGCGACCATCGCCCCCTATGTGGTCGCCGTTATCGGCGAGCGCCAGGCCCGGCGCTATTTCCTCACCGGCGAACGGTTCGACGGCGCGGCGGCGCAGGCCATTGGGCTGGTCCATGAGCTGGTCGATGACGGCGCGGGGTTGATCGCCGCCGGGGAGCGCATGGTGGAGCGGTTGTTTGCTGCCGCGCCGGGCGCCTTGGGCGAAGCCAAGGATCTCATCGAGGCGGTTGCCGGCAAACCCATCGACGGTCCTCTGATCGAGGATACGGTGCGGCGCATTGCCGAGCGGCGCAGCCATGACGAGGCCCGCGAAGGCATCGCCGCCTTCCTCGAGAAGCGCAAGCCCGACTGGCACGGCTAACGACGCCCTTCATGTTCGAAAAAATTCTCATCGCCAATCGCGGCGAAATCGCCTGCCGGGTCATGGCTACGGCGCGCAGGCTGGGTATCAATACGGTCGCCGTCTATTCCGATGCCGACCGTGACGCGCGCCATGTGACCCTGGCCGACGAGGCCCACCGCATTGGCCCACCGCCGGCGTTGGATAGCTATCTGCGCGGCGACGCCGTCATCGATGTGGCGCTGGCCAGCGGCGCGGCTGCGATCCATCCCGGCTATGGCTTTCTCGCCGAGAACGCAGGCTTTGCCCGGGCCTGTGCCGAGGCCGGCCTCGGCTTCATCGGACCGACGCCCGAGACCATCGAGGCCATGGGCGACAAGGCACGCGCCAAGACGCTGGCGGCGAAGGCCGGGGCGCCGGTGCTTCCCGGTTATGATGGCGCGCAAGACGATGATGTGATGACCCAGGCTGCCGAGGCTATGGGCTTTCCGGTCCTCATCAAGCCGCTGGCCGGGGGTGGCGGCAAGGGCATGCGCCTGGTCGAGGCGTCGGATGACATGGTCGCCGCTCTCGAAGGGGCCCGGCGCGAGGCGCGAGGCTCCTTCGGCGATGACC
>Ga0209554_1001687_pt1 | contig 16382 bp, 14 predicted proteins | sample MarorgKNORR_S2LV_5_FD_188221 | JGI IMG/M metagenome (GOLD analysis project Ga0209554, IMG submission 188221) | Marine microbial communities from the Southern Atlantic Ocean, analyzing organic carbon cycling - Bottom_A/KNORR_S2/LV (SPAdes) (version 2) | ecosystem: Environmental > Aquatic > Marine...
CAGGCCCCTGCTGCCGCCGGTAATTAGAGCGTTTCTTCCCTTGATACCAAGATCCAAGACTATTTCCCCCATGCGTACCGGAATAAATTTCCGGCCAAATTCCATGAAATCATCCGTTAACAGGTAGCGCAGCATGCGTATAGATGATGGCCGTTAACGGGTTGTGCGGATTGTACCCATAGGCTTCCACTGGCCGAAGAAATCGGCCCCTCACGTTCTTTCTACGAGTACTCAACCGGAGAGACGGGAGTGAAGAACCCCGTGCTTGCCTCATGCATAGCCTGCGATATGCATAATCATTCCTCAAAATAAAGGGATTTAGAGGGCCGTCCGTACCTTGACTGCCTGAAAAGCCGTGGTGTATCGTGATGCCGTTCGCGAACTACGCGCGTTTAATTTAGATACGCGTTCCGTTAACCCTCAATATACCGATTACGAGAGTGTCGTTTTACTACTCTCGGGGCCATCGCAAACACGTTGTTTGCATTTTGGTCCAATAATCTGGCCGACCGCAGGAGGTAGCCGATGCTGGGATCCGCTGGATCCATAGTCCCGATGCGCTGGATACTGGGTATCTTTGCTCTGGGGCTGATAGCCGTTATGGTCGCAACATCGGCCAATCCGTGGGCCGGAGCGGCGACATTGCCGACCTCCGTGACTGCATCAGCTGCAAGTTCAACTAGCATCCAGGTCAACTGGACTGCTGTGACTGCTGGAAGCACAATCCCCGGCACTGGCAATGTCATTGACAAATACAATATTGACTGTGTCCCGACAACCGGGAGCACGATCAGTCTTGTCGTCACCGGCATCGCTACGGCCACGGGTACTGTCCCCGGATTGACCGCTGATATGGCTTACGTTTGCACCGTCAAACAAAAGTCCGGTTCCACTCTCCCGGCTTCTGGAGTAGCTGCTAGCTCTGTAACGACACCGGCGAGTCTTTCCAAGCTGCTTGGTTCCGTTGTCATTACTCCTGGCAACCCACCGGTTCAGGAGAGCGGGGGTTCCGTTATCCTCTCCGCCGCCGTCAAAGGCACGGATTCCTCCAAAACCGCTATTGCGGATCTGACCGTGAACTGGTCGATCACCTCGGGTGTTGGCTTCATTAGCAGTTCGACCGGGGCTTCAATCAACTTTATGTCTGCTGGGGATGGCAACACGGTAGTTCAGGCCTCTGTCACCCAGTCATCTTCAGGGATTACGAAGACCGACAGCACCACGATCGATGTCTTTGTGGTGGCGCCGGGACCGGCACCAGAATTGCTTGTTCCAATTACAGCCGCCGAAGAGGCCGCGTTGAACGAATCGATCACCGAAATCTTTGACGCTCTTGGAATATCGGAATCAGACTCCAACGTAGCCGGCGATGTGGTCTCCGCGACGAAAGAGGCTGTGGTCTCGATCAGCAACGCCGACACAGTTGACACAGGTGACTCCGAGTCAGCTGACCTGAATATTCCGGCAGGTGCAACAGGATCCACCGGAGTCGCCGTCACGGCCGTCCAAGAAGAATTCGACCCTGCGACGAAAGACGAACCGACGGCGGATCAGGGATCGCGAATCAGTACTTCTACCGTGACGATTGAGTTGCGGGACAAAGACGGTAATAAATTCGCCAATGCGTTGACTTCAGATGCCACGATCACGTTGAGTATTCCTTTATCTGTTACCCAGGCTATCAACGTGGACACCCAGAGTCTGACGCTTTACAAGTCAAAGGACGGGAAAGCGCCGTGGACCAAGCTGACATCTACCGTCACGATCGTTGACGGGGTAGTCAAGGTCACCGGCAAAACACGGAACTTCTCGGTGTTCATCATCGTCTCGGAGCCTCGTGAGATCGGAATTCCGGGAACCACCGCCGTAGCTGCAGCAATCCTTCCGTCGGCTGGTGACGCAGCCCCAACGACGACACAGGCGCTCCTCCTAACCGGATTGGGTCTGCTGCTGATCGTGGGTGGTGGCGTTTACGTCCGCCGACAGCGAAGGGCGAACGGAACCGTCTGACCGTTGACGCAGGGCGTCGACAAGAAACGGAACTCAGAAAAGGGGGCGCGGTTTATCCGGGCCCCCTTTTCATTTGCAGTGATTTATTGAGATGCAGTAAATACGGATATCGCCGACACCACGGATGAAACGATGAAAGCGGACTCAGCGCCACAGTCCAACCACTGGCCCGACGCCGTTCACAGGCATCGAGTCGGTTTGATCGCGCTTGCGATATGCGCGCTATCGTTCCTTCTATATGGCATCACGATGGCACCGGGGCTGACCTGGAGTAACTCTGCATCGGATGGAGGGGACCTTCTCACAGCAGCTTTCAGGTGGGGAATCCCACACCCGACGGGCTACCCGACGTATCTGCTGTCTCTGCGTGGCTTCTCTAGCGCGATCCCATTTGGCGATGAAGCCCTGCACGGAAATCTTTTCTCTGCCATAACGGCATCGGTCGCTATGGGTCTTTTGTTTGTAGCAACGGTTCGAATACTGCGAGCTTTGCAGATCTCCGGGCCGATCTCTGACCGTCATGTCTTGATAGTGGCCGGAGTTTCAAGCGTGTCTATGGCCGCCTCACGAATGATTTGGTCACAGGCAACGGTGACCGAAGTTTACGCACTGAACGCCATGTTCGTATCGGCGATACTGCTGGCGGCGTTGAGCCTGCGTGACCGGCAGGCTTCGATGCGTCGCGGACCTGGGGTCGGCGGCGTGGGATGGAGATACGGACTCGGAATCGGGCTGCTATCGGGAATCGCCCTTGGCAATCATCTGACAATCGCCGCATTTATCATCCCCTTATCCGCCTGGGGGCTCCTGGGAGGCGGTCTGGGTGCGCTACGGGTGAGGCACGTCTTCCCTATCGTCGTTGGCGGCGCTCTGGGCCTCAGTGTGTACGCATACGCCCCCATTGCATCGGCACAAAGCCCTGTGCTCAACTGGGGCCATCCGGATAGCATCCAGGGATTCTGGTGGATGGTCAGCGGGACCGTCTACCAGGGCTACGCCTTCGACGTGTGGGGTGGAGAGCTGTTCCGGCGGTTGGTCACGTCCACCGACCACCTCTTCGCCCAGTTCGCGTTTGTCGGTGTCCTGCTGGGGTTGGTGGGACTCTCACTCTTATGGGACCGAACGCGGTCGCTGTTGATTGCGCAGTTGATCACGGTGGCGCTGATCGTGAGCTACGCCGTCACCTACCAGACGATCGACTCGTTCCTGTATCTCATCCCGGTATTCATGCTTTTTTCCATCTGGACGGCAGTCGGCGTACTTCGGATCCTCTCGCGCATCGACGAAATCCGTAATTCGGTCGGCGTTCTACGCTCAACCCACGGGGGCGTGATCGCAACGGGCATGATCCTTGTTGTAGTTATCGCCGTGCCCGGATTCTCTATCGCCACAAACTACGGCCGTCTTGACCTAAGTGATGATCGAGAAGCTTCTGAATACGCAGAGCTGGCATTTGAGACGATGGAGCCGGGCTCGATAGTTATCACACGAACCGAACAAAGTGTATTCAGCCTCTGGTATCAGGCGTACGTGGGGGACCCGGAGCGCTCCGTCATGGCCGTATCTGCGCCACATATCCAGTTCGACTGGTACTGGGACGATCTTGTCGAGCAGTTCCCTGAGCGGATGCCAGAGACGCGCCCAGAAGGACTGCAGCTGCGGGTACTGTCGATAATCGACCACAATCTTGGTATCAATCCAATTTATGAAGCAGATGCACCCGCCGAGGCTTTCCCGGAGTTACAGCTTGTTGAGGAAGGCCCGATCAAGCGATTCGTGCCAGGATAACGCACAAATCCCCTAGCCTCCGATACGGGCAAGCAGGTTCTCCGCTCTCACGACGGTCGGGCGATCGATCATCTTCCCGTCGAGGGAGGTCGCTCCACTGCCCTGTTTTTCCGCCTCATCTGCTGCGGCCACGATTCTCCTAGCGTTCGTTATCTCTTCTTCCTGTGGCGTAAAGCCGTTGTTGATAATCTCGAGTTGCGCGGGATGGATCGCACACTTCCCGTTGAAACCCATCGACCGTGCCACCGCTGTTTCACGGGCGAGACCTTCCGGGTCCCTGAATGCTACGTAGGGCGTGTCCAGTGCGCCTACCCCGGCAGAGACCGCTGCTGCGATAATCTCGCCTCGTGCGTGGGCCACAGAAGGGCCGTTCGGGTCATCGGAAGAGGTCGAGGACGCCCATCCTCCGAGGTCTTTGGCTATGCCGACATCGGCCGAGAAGTCTTCGGCGCCGAAACACACTGCCGCGATGCGTGGCGAGGCGCTGCAGACTTCGTATGCGTGCACTATCGCACGCGCCGTCTCTATCCACGGGTAGATGGAGATTGTGCCCGGCTGGAGCCCGTTGCGACGCTCAGACGCCGTGATGATCGAGTCAATGCGCCGCACATCTCCTGCGCTCCGTACTTTGCCGACCGATACGCCGATAATCAGCGGACCGATCACGGCCTCGAGGTCTTCGTCGAATAAGCCGGTATCCAGCGAGTTCAAACGGGGGATGACGGGTGCGCCACCACTCCCAAGCCTTTCCAGGTTGGCGGCGATATCATGGCGTGCAGCCAGTTTCTCCCTGAACGGCACAGCGTCTTCCATGTCTGGAAAGATAGCGCCGGCCGACGCTATGGCGGCCTTCTCAAACATATCCGGCCTGTTTCCTGGTACGAACAGGACGCTTTTTGGAACTAATCGCATGGATCACATACTCCAGGGCGATTGTTATCAGTCATATCACGGATTCCGGGAGAGCAGTATCGGGCTGGATAGCGATAATAGTTGAGAGGTTCAAATCCGTATTTTAGAACGCGGTCAGGCAGGACCCGGTCCCGGGCTGTCCTGCTCACAAGTGAACCACAATCACCAAACTTATTGGTGCGAACAATCATCGAGTTCATCACATGTCACTCCGTATCGAGATAATCGCTGTCCAGGGCCTTCCGGAAGTGGTTGAAGGCGATGATCTGTCGGCCATGATCTATGACGCTATCCGGGACCAGGGCGCCGATCTCGAAGGCGGAGACGTCGTCGTAATCGCCCAGAAGATAGTGTCAAAGTCTGAGGGTGCGATCGTTGACCTTAAAACGATCTCTCCGTCAGATCGAGCACAAGAGTTGGCGGAGACGGTCAAGAAGGATCCGAGGCTTGTTGAGGTCATACTTCAACAGTCTGCCCAGATCGTTCGGACTGGGCCAGGGGTGTTGATCACCGAGACGATTCACGGCCTGGTGTGCGCAAATTCCGGAGTCGATAGTTCAAACTCGGCCCAGGACGATCGGGTGATTATCCTGCCTCCGGACCCGGACGAATCAGCGCGCGGACTCAGGTTAGGGCTCGAATCACGTTCCGGAGTACAGATCGGGATCATCATCTCTGATTCGTTTGGTAGACCGTGGCGTGAGGGCAGCACAAATGTCGCGGTTGGCGTCGCCGGCTTCGAGCCTCTGGAAGACGCCCGTGGCCAGTGGGATGATCACGGCCGGGTGTTACGCGCCACCGTAGTGGCCGTCGCGGATGAAATGGCGTCTGCAGCCCAGCTCGTTATGGGGGAATTTGGTGGCGTGCCGGCGGCGATAGTCCGGGGCGCGCAGATTACCGTCTCTGACTCGGCAAACGCCAAGCTACTCCAACGAAGCCCCGAGACAGATCTGTTCCGTTAGCGACGCATCGCAAACGTTGTATCAGCTGGCCTCTTTGGCAGCCCTGGCCTTCTTCGCTTCGGCGGCTTTGGCGGCGGCGGCCTTAGCCGCGCTTGCTTTGGCAGCACCCGCTTTCCCGGAACGCGCCGTCCAGGATGGTGTGTATTCGTAAGAGTTCCGGAACTCGCGCTTTATGCCGCAGATGGTGCAAGATCCGTTACTGGTCGGCCCGTTTGGGGGATCGATGAGCCACGCGTGTTTGCAATCGGATACCGGTTCTTCTGCGACCTGATCAACGACCTCATCCTTGACCGCGGTAACCGTCGCAGCTGCGACTTTCGGCTTCGCTATATCTTTGGCCGTTTTCGCAGCAGTTTTGTTTTTCGCTGCTGATTTGACTGCGGTCTTGCCGGAAGTGGATGCGGACTTCTTTGTCGCCAACGGGCGTTCCTCCCAGCTGATATGCCCACCCGGGTCAGGTGGGTGTCCGTTTCAGGACGTGTCAGGTGCAAAAAAAGAGGCCCGATGTCTCACGCACATGGACCCGGGGCCAGCGTCATATTCTAACAGGTTTTACGATGCGTCACTTGTCCGGGCCGAATACCCGTATTACCCGCAGTTAGATCAGCTGCTCAGGCTCTCCCTGCGGTCTACGTCCACGGGGTAATCTAGCTTTACTTGAACGTAAACTTGGCACCCGCAATTATTGGACAATCTTATCGGCTGGATTAGGCAATTTGCGGACGTAAATTAAGAACACTTCGCAAACATCTAATGCCTTCATCATCGACTAGAGACATAATTCTGGAGATCATCCAGAGCCGGGAATCTGAAACGGTGAGCGGCCTCGCACAAGAGCTGAGCCTCGCGCCTGCCACAGTTCGGCGGCACCTGGACATCCTCCAACGAGACGGGTTGGTCACGTTCACGGAAGTACGGCATGGCACGGGCCGCCCGGAGTTCTCGTTCTCATTGACCGAGCGTGGCCATGAGACTCTCCCGAAGCACTACAGCGAGATGCTCGGGAAGCTCATCTCAAAGTTGACCTCGTTCGAGGCAGGCTCCCTCAAAGAGAAATCTGGCGATCAGATCCTCAACGAAATGTTGCGTGAAATGGCACAGGAATCAGTCGATCTTCATGGCGACGCCAACAACGGCGTCCCCAGACTTATGGAGATCCTGCGCGATCAGGACTTCAGTCCTCAGTTGAGGGAAAACAAGGGCAAGGTAGAGCTCAGTTTGATGAGTTGCCCGTTCCGATCCGTGGCGATAAATAATCCATCTTTATGCGCGTACGATATCGCCGTTATCGAGGCCGTTTCCGCCTCTCCGGTTGAACGAATTGCCTGTCTCTCCAATGGTGATTCTGTTTGCAAATACCTGATCGGTATCCGGACCTCGGATGGAGTCTCCGCGATCTAGATGATCGGCGTCACACCATCAAGGTGCGCTGTCTGATTGAAGCTCATCAGCGTGGCCGGGCCGTTGCCTGCGCCCACAACACTTACGCCACAGTTTGAGAAGTGAAATCGCCCCAGCGCGCTTTCTGGCAAGTCCAGCAGGACGACCATCAGGCATTTGAGCGAGCCTCCGTGCGCGACGATAGCGACGTCACCTTCCGCATCAAGTACAGCCGTTTCATCCAGGAAACGCCGGGCTCTTGCGATGACATCGCTCATTGATTCACCGCCCGGGGGGCAGAACTCGGGATCGCCGGAAGACAATCGGTCTGCTCCCCTCTGATCTTCCTGGCGAATATCCTCCCATCGCTTCCCTTCCCAGTCACCGAAGCTGATCTCACGGATTGTCTTGCTCAACTGGATCTCCGCTCCGAGTCCTTGAGCCGTTCGCGCGCACCTCGCAAGATCGCTCGACCACGTGGTCTGAACGTCAAAATGATCCCGGACATACCTGCCCACCAGATCCGCCTGCGCCAGCCCTCGCTCGTTCAGCGGTTGATCAATTTGCCCCTGTGCGCGCCCAAGGGCGTTCCAATCTGTCTCGCCATGCCGAACCAGGATCAATCTCGCCATTAATTAATTCGGGCACCGAACCTGGTCCGGCACCTTACTCACACCCTTCTTTATCTGTTCCAACTTGCGTCGTAATTTAATCCAAACGGAGGATGCCGAGAGAAAATCCTAAGATACAATCAGACGTCTTGGCCGAACATATTGCCCGAACATCATTCGATGAGTGATAGGGCGTCATAGCGGGGTGGTCATCCGCGTATGAACCGGGTCACTTGACCCGGGAACGATACGTTCAGATGGGCCTCCACAGGGGATTCCTACTTGGTAAACGGCAGCACCATCATTGAGGCGCGGAACGTTTTCAAAACCTATCGTTCTCGAAGCGTTGTCGTCGAGGCGTTAAAGGGTGTCAGCCTATCAGTAGCCAGCGGAGAAATGGTCGCAATCATGGGACCAAGTGGTTCCGGCAAGACCACTCTCCTGAACTGCATTTCCGGTCTGGATGTGGTCGATAGCGGCGAAATCACAATCGATAACCAGCCGCTGCGAGGAATGTCCGACGACGCCCTAAGCGAGTACCGGGCCAAATCGATGGGCTTCGTCTTTCAAGCGTTCAATCTGCTTCCCGTGTTGTCCGCTCGTGAGAACGTGGAACTTCCGCTCGTGCTTGCGGGAGTGAAGGCGGGGATGGCGCGTGATCGTGCGATGTGGAAGCTTGAGCAGGTAGGGTTGGCTGACTGGGCTGACCACAACCCGAACGAGTTGTCCGGCGGCCAGATCCAGCGAGTGGCGATCGCTCGGGCACTTGCAAACGACCCGGCGATCGTCTGGGCGGACGAGCCCACGGGGAACCTGGATTCCGAGAACACTGTCCAGATCATGGACCTGTTGTGTGAGTTGAATGAAGCTCACGGCCAGACCTTCGTGCTCGTGACACACACGCAGGAGGTCGGGAGCAGGACGCATCGCATAGTCAACATGCGCGACGGCCTGATCGAAGACACGCCAGCCTCTGCGCCCGCCGGCACTCCGGCAACCTCAGGGAGTTAGAGAGCCGTTGGAAACACTCTTCGGCCTGCCAATGGTGACGCTCGCCGCATCTCTCGCGGGCATTCTCGGATTCGTAACCCTCGTGATTTTCAGCATGGCGATGCGCAACCGAATCCTGTTGAAGCTCGCCCTCCGGAATATCCCGAGGCGTCCCGCTCAAACGATGTTGATCGTGATCGGATTGATGCTGTCCACGACCATCATCTCTGCGTCGCTCGCCATCGGCGACACCGTCACCGGCTCAATACGCTCCGTGGTCCTGGACGCACTCGGTCACACCGACATCCGCCTGCGGACGCCCATCGCCGGAGGAGACGCTGAGAGCGCTATCTTTGCTGACGACCCGGATGGGACGGCTTTTTTTGTGGACCGGTACCTGGACCCTGAGACGTTGTCCCTGGTGATGCAGGTCGTTGACGCCGACGACCGCATCGATGGTGTTATGCCGCAGATCCGAGAGGTTTTGCCTGTCCTTGACACCGCTACCCAGTTGACCGAGTCCCGAATGACGGTCGTCGGGTTTGATACGGCGCGTCAGGACGGGTTTGGCGATATCCGGACAGTCGACGGGGAATTGTTCGCGCTCGACCAACTTCGCGACGATGAAGCCCTGATCAACGAGGCCGCCGCCAGGGAACTGGATGCGGCTGCGGGCCACGGGATAGTGATCGTGTCCCCGAGCGGACGCCACGCTTTCACCGTACGCGAGATCGTGCGCGACAGCGGTCTAGCCGCGAACGACCACCGGACGATCATTTCATTGACGGCCATGCAACGAATCATGGAGCGCGCAGGCCAGGTCAATCGAATCGATCTGTCAGCAAACGGCGGTATAACCGATGGCGTGGACACCGCAGAAAACGTGGCAGACACGCTGCGCATTCAGTTCACATACCCGGCCGTGGCACAACAGCTTTTCGACGTGTTGCGCGCTCCGGACGTCATCGAGATCCTCACCGCATACGCTGACGACGGCGGCAACGGCCTGCTGACCTCCGGGGCCGAAGAAGATCTACGTGACTTGATAGGCGAGTTGACGCCCGGCGACACGGCCACGTCACGGGGGGCTTCCCGGGTCGGCGCGCTGATGCTCCCCTTGATGGACGGTGACGCCTCCGGCCATCTACCTGCGGCGATCGGCGACAAGTTCGCCACCGCGGCGGCTTCTTCGACGGGCGCCGGTGGGGATTCTGGACCGGCGGCTCCAGAAGAGATCCTGGGCGCTCTTGCGGGATCACCGAACGGCCTCGCAACGGCTGGAGCCCTCATAGATGCGCTGATTGAACTCGACGCCGGCGACGATATCAGGGCTTACATCGAGGCCAATAGCGCCGATATTCCCGCCGTCACATCCGCCCTGCTCACCGCCGCTGCGGATGCGCTTTCGCCTGAGGGGTCGTTCACCCCGTCGGCGGATGTTCTTGTAACGGACGTGTTCCGATCCAAAGCCGCGGACCCCGCTCTGGGGGCTCACATTCTCGCGGCGCTTGCGGGTGGCTCGGGCGACATTCCCGGGCGGAGCGACCTCACCGTGGCCGTAACGTCTCTCTTCTCCGGGCTTCAGGTTCTGGCCGTGGATGAGTTGAAGAAGGACAGCCTGGCGCTTGCGGAGTTCGTCGGAAATATCTTCCTCACCTTCTTCACCATCTTCGGATCGTTCTCGATCATCGTCGGGCTGCTTCTGATCTTCCTCGTCTTTGTGATGCTGGCCGCGGCGCGATCGACTGAGATGGGGATAGCGCGCGCCGTGGGTACAAAGCGACGGCACCTGGTACAGATGTTCACGTACGAGGGGTTTGCCTACGCCTTCGGCGCAGCACTTATCGGGACGATTCTCGGAATCCTCGCCAGCCTTGTGCTGGTGCGGTTGCTTTCCGGGGCCATCGGCGACGAAGAAGACTCCGCATTCGCATTCAAATACAGCTTCACGCTGACTTCCGTGGTGACGGCGTTCTCCGCCGGTATGCTGCTCACGTTGGCGACGGTGGCGATCTCTGCCTACCGCGTCAGCCGGCTCAACATCGTGGTCGCAATCCGAGGCCTCCCGGAAGAGTTCGTTCCCTCCGACACGCCGCAGCTCAAAATCCGGCTGCTGCACGTTGGACAGGCGCTGCTTGACCCCCTTTACCATCTCTATCGCCTCGTAACCGCGCATCGTCGCCGTGAAGGCGCGATTCTTCCGCTGATACTGCTCGGTTTAGATCTCCTGATCCTTCCGTGGGTCATCCTCTTCGTGATCGCCGTTTTCAAGGTTTTCCAGCCATATCTCGCCATCGGCTGGCCTCTGATAGTCATCGGCGTCGTTCTTGCGGCGCTTGGTCTCTGGACCGATCTCGCGGCGTTCTGGACGCTCGGCGTGAGCCTGGTGCTGGTCGGAATCGGTCTGTTTATCAGACGGATGCTCAGGAGCGGCGGTGTCCGCGAGTCCGCAGCGGATCGGGCATCTTACACCTTCATCGGCGCGACGGTCCTCGTGTTCTGGGCGCTGCCGTTCGACACGCTCAACTGGCTCACCGGGGACCTGAACGGCAGCATCGAGATGTTCATCCTGTCCGGGACCTGGATGGTCTCTTCCGCCGTGTGGCTCGTGATGTACAACGCTGATCTGCTCACGCGCGGACTCCTGGCGCTCTTTGGCGGTTCGCCGCAGATAAAGGCGATCCTCAAACCGGCGATCGCCTACCCGATGACGGCCAAGTTCCGGACCGGATTGACCGTGGCCATGTTCTCGCTGGTGATCTTCACGATGATGGTGTTCGCTATCCTGAACGCCATCGGAAGCGATCTTGATGAGACCCCTGACCGGGTGACGGGCGGTTTCGATATTCGGGCCGAGACGAGCATCGATCTTCCCGTCGGCGACATTGAGACGGCCATCCAGGCCGCGCCCAATCTGAACGCCGCCGATTTCGACGTGATCGCCGCACACACGGACATACCGGCCGAGGCCCGCCAGTCAGGCGCGGTGGAGCAGCGGTTCCTCGGGCTGACCGTTCGTGGCGCCGAGCCGAAATATCTGCAAGAAACGCTGCTCGATATCACCCATTTCGACCCGGAGTACCTGCCCGCCGGTACACTGATCGACGATCCGATTGCGGTATCACGTGCGGTCTGGGATGCGCTTGATGAGGATCCGACTCTGGCGGTGGTGAGCGGCGACATTCTGGAGGCGAGCGATGGCCGCTTCGGGTTCGGAGGAGCGCAGTTCTCTGTGGAAGGTTGGGCGCAAAATGAGGACGGCGTGGTGCAGGCCTTCGATGTGCAGTTGCGTCAGGGTCGCGGGCGTGGAACGGTATCTACACGGACCGTCATCGGCGCATTGGACCTGTTTGCCGAGGCCTTCGAGTCCGATTCCGGCTCGGTCGCAAATCTGATCACTCGTGACGATATCTTCAACGACATATCCGGGGCGTCCCTGCCGTTCACGACCTTCAGGATTCGGCTCGCCGAGGGCGTCGATTCCGGACGGGTGGCGGCGGCAATGGAGACGGCATTCCTGGACAACAGCATGGAAGCCATCGACACGCTGGATGAGATCAAGCTCGGCATCTCCCAGAACAACGCCTTCAGCCGGCTGTTCCAGGGCTTCATGGGGCTTGGGCTGGTGGTCGGCGCGGCGTCGCTCGGCGTCGTGTCCTTCCGGGCTGTGGTGGAGCGCAGGCATGCGATCGGAATGATGCGGGCCATCGGCTACAAGAGCCGGATGATCCAGATTCAGTTCCTGCTTGAATCGGTCTTCGTGACGGTCCTTGGTTCTGCGCTCGGGGTCGGGCTCGGGGCGTTGATCAGCTGGAACATCATTAACGACTTTGGGGACAGCGTGGACGGGATATCGTTCGACATACCGTGGTTGACGGTGTTGATGATAGTCGTGATCGCGCTTGCGGCGTCGCTGGTGGCGACCTACATTCCGGCCCGTCAGGCGGCGCGGATCACGCCGTCAGAGGCGCTCAGGTACGAGTAGCCCTGGTATTACTCGGCTTTAGAGTCCGCCTGGGCGGATGTCCGGCCTGACGACGCCGGTGGTTCCGAGCATTCGGCGCGCCTGTGCAAGGCTGTCCGGCGTGTCGATATCGAACAGGCTGCGGCCGTCTGGATCGAACGACGCCAGTTCGGCGTCTTTCATCAGGTGCACCCGCGGATCGCCCGTCTCGATCGCAGAGTTGACGAGGTCGTATATAGATCTCCGTCCGGCGTCCAGTGCTGATGAAACCGTCGGCAACCATGCTTTTGTGGAATAAACAGCGTGCAGCGGCTCGAGTCGGCCATCCTTTGAAGGGACCACGGTATCGAATTGGCCTTTGTTGGCGACATCGGCCATCCCGACGATCAGGTCCGGCGATAGGAACGGGTGATCAGCCGCGACGAGAAACGCCCGGGGAGTGCTCGTCGCCTTCAGTCCGGTTTCAATCCCGGCAAGTGGCCCGGCGTCGCGCAAGCGATCGGCGACAACGTGCATACCGAGCGCTAGTCCGGTGTCCGGCGTGGCGTCGTCCTGATCCGCTGCGACCACTAGCACGATCTCATCGCAAACCCGGTCGAGTGCCTCTTTAATTCGAGCCAGTATCAGCTTGCCCCCCAGAACGACGAGCGGCTTGGGGCGACCCATCCTGGAAGACGATCCTCCGGCCAGTACGACGCCGGTCAAGGCCCGATCGGGCCGTTTGTCTGGGCCTTGCCGCTGCGGACGGGTTGCCACGCTACTCCTCGTCGTTCTCAGGCTGATCAGTCTTTTTGGAGTCCGGCATCAGGCCGCTCAAGTCGGGCCTCGGGGGCAGCCGGGTCGACGGGTGGAAGTTGGTCCACGCGAACCAGAACGACAGCCCGGCCACTACAGGTTCAAGCTGCTCGCCTTTGAGCTCGCCCTCGACGCACGTACCGTTCGTGGCGTGCCATCGGCTTTCGGTCTCGATGTCGTAGATCATCATCGGCTCGTACTCAAGTTCCTCCTCATCCTCCCAATCATCGTCGTCGTAGGCCAACTCATTATCGAGTTCGGTTTCGGATTCATCGTCGATGTCGTCAATCTCGTCCCCGAGTTCTCCCGCGGACTCGCCTTCTTCGTCGTCATCGTCCTCTTCCCACTCCTCTGTTTCAAAGGTCAACGTCCGGCCGCTTGAGGTCTGTGCGCGGAACACCACCACGGAAGCACTGCCCTGTTCGTACGCCACAACGAGGGGCGTCCCACCGACGGTCTCGTTCACGACCGCCTCAATCTGGAGCCATGACATCGGGAACGCACAGGCATCGCCCTCAATATCCACGCCTGCGACGATCTCCTTTGCGGGCCACCGTGCATCACGATGCGGGGCACGATGCATGCCGGCGCGGCTGCCGGCGTAGTAGTTGTCAAACAGGTCTTGCGTTGGGGCGACGCGATCACTGATCACATCGGATTCCGGATAAGCGCCCAACCAGGCCCCGAGCGTTGTGTTGAGCGATGGGATCTCGGGCAACCGGGTTCCAACGTCGGGACCCTCCAGCGGAGCGCCCTGGTACTGGATCCAGCGCACCCCGGACCTGGCGTCGTACATGACGGGCGAGTTGATTAAGACGCGGCCCGTGAACCCGAACTGCGGCACGAAATGCATCTCGGAATCGGACGAAATCAAAAACACACGTGCGGTGTAGCAAAACGGAGACCATGTGACGGCCAGCGGGGTGTCGCCAACGAGGTCGTGGATCACCTCTCTGTAGCTGAGAACAGCGAGTGGGTAGGCCCGCACCTGGCCTTCGTGGACGATGCCGATCACGCGTGTCAGGGGCGTGTAGTACTCAAGCGCTTCGTCGCCGGTCATCGTCTCGGGGTTATGCAGGGGCTGGACGCGATCGGTCTTCAGAACCGGCCGGATCTTCTGGCGGACCTCCACCCTTTCTCCATCGCGGTCTACGAAAATGGACAGGCGGTCGGCGTAGAAACCTCTTCGCGCCAGAATCAAGGTCACAACCAGCGCAATGTACGTCGACATGCCGGCGCCGCCGAGTGTCACGTTCTCAAAGCCGCCGGAGATCAGGGTCAGAAGCGCCATCGCAATGAAGATGCCGCCGATTATCGCCCGTCTACGCGGGTCGAGGTTACGGTCCCAGTACTGGCGCACCGTACCAAGTCGCGAGCCGGTCGTTTCACCTTGGGCCAACGGAACCTCCGGACTGTAATTGATGGCCGACCGTGATTCGACATAATCGTCGTGTCAGGGTCGGCGTAAATACGAGTGGCGAGTTTAGCAAACGCGGCTTCTAGAAGGACCCTGAATCCACCCGGATGTGCAGAGCCAGATCGCGGAACGTCGCTTGCTATACTTCCGCTCTTCGCAAATTCAAGAGCATTCCCGGTCGTCACTTAGATATCTGAACGGGTAACAGACCTGTTCGCTCCCTCTCACTGGTACGGCCGGAGACCGATTTCCGGCTCATCGCCTGATTTGTTTAAGGTCGATTCTCGGTCTTTCCAGTTCGGTCCAGATCACGACAATAAGTATTGGAGTAAATGTGAGCGAACCCACCACACAGGTCTCGGACGAACTGTTATCACAGATTACAGAGGTGTCCAACGCGACGGTCCTGAGCGCGCTCCGGCAGCGTGGCTATCACAAGGTGTACATGGACGGCGTGAAACCACTTGCAACAGGCCGCCGACTGTGCGCCCGTGCGATTACGTTGCGCAGCCTTCCGGTGAGACCGGACCTCGCTGAACGGATCGCCACTGGTGAACACGGCGACGGGTTCAACAACACGCCCCGCTGGCAGGCGGTGGACAGTGTCGGCCCCGGATATGCACTTGTCATCGACGCCATGCGCCTCTCGAACGTATCGACGGGCGGCGATGTCGTCTTCTCACGGATCCTGACCCGCAAAGGCGCTGGAATCGTGACGGATGGGGCCATTCGGGATGGCGCAGCGGTGGCCGAGTACGGCTTCCCGGTTTACGCCGGCGGATCGACCTCGATCGTCGGCGAGGATCACATCCTGCCCTACTCGGTGAACGAGCCGATCCAGTGCGGCGGCGTCCTCGTGTGGCCGGGCGATATCGTGATGGGCGACGACGACGGTGTAGTGGTGCTTCCGTCGCAGCTGGCGGAGGAGATTCTGCCGTGGGCGATCGAGCACGACGAGATGGAGCAGGCTGTGCTGGAGCACTCGATACGCACCGGCGAGTCTCCGGCTCCGTACTACCCGTTCAACGATGAGACAAAGAAGTTGTGGGAGAAGTGGAAGGCGGATCGAGCGTAATGCCAGAGGATACGGGCCGCAGGATCACGATCCGGGCGGGCGATGTGACGATCGATGGTGAGCTTAATGATTCGCCAACGGCGGATCTTGTGTGGGAGGCGCTGACGATCAAGGCGGCCGCCAACACGTGGGGCGACGAGATTTATTTCGCAATCCATGTGTCGGCGGAAGAGGACGACACGGCGCAGGAGACGGTCGAGCTCGGCGCTATAGCGTTCTGGCCGCCGGGTAGTGCGCTGTGCCTGTTCTTCGGCCCGACGCCGATGTCGCAGGGCGACGAGATCAGGCCCGCGAGCGCTGTGAATGTGCTTGGCATGCTCGAGAGCGACCCGACGGTGCTGCGGGCGGTACAGCCGGGGACGGTTGTCGAGGTTTCGAGGGCCTGAGATGGCCTTTACCGATGAGTTGAGGGAGCGGTTCGACGTCGAGTGGCGGGCGACGCATCACGATCACCCGTTCGTGAAAGGGCATCGGCGAC
>Ga0209554_1001689_pt1 | contig 16378 bp, 17 predicted proteins | sample MarorgKNORR_S2LV_5_FD_188221 | JGI IMG/M metagenome (GOLD analysis project Ga0209554, IMG submission 188221) | Marine microbial communities from the Southern Atlantic Ocean, analyzing organic carbon cycling - Bottom_A/KNORR_S2/LV (SPAdes) (version 2) | ecosystem: Environmental > Aquatic > Marine...
TGTCATCCTCGACAAAACCGCCCGAAGACTTCTTTTTCGCCGTTTTTTTCATCTATTACTGTCTTTCCGCCCCAATTTTCTCGAACATATTGATGACTCTGGGATAACACCAGAATATTTGTACCGCTCTTTTCTACCATTTTGTGTATTTTTAACAAATAAGTAGAATTACAGATAATTGGCAAGGGTCTCCCATTTAATTGAAGTGACTGATTATAGTACCAAAATTACCGGTAAAACCATGCTTGATCTTGAAGTGACGGGTCATTTGCCTATACTGCGCCGCCTGTCCAAATTATTTACTCAAATGAAGGAAATACCTTATGCCGAACGGGGCGAAAAGTGGCGACGTAAAAAAAGTGGTGCTGGCCTATTCGGGTGGTCTGGATACTTCTGTCATTTTGCGTTGGCTGCAGGATGAATATAATTGTGAGGTTGTAACCTTCACGGCTGATCTTGGCCAAGGTGAAGAGATCGAACCTGCCCGGGCCAAAGCTGAAGCCATGGGCATCAAAGAAATCTATATTGAAGATTTGCGCGAAGAATTTGTCCGGGATTACGTGTTCCCGATGTTTCGGTCCAACGCAGTTTATGAAGGCACCTATCTTTTAGGAACTGCGATTGCGCGGCCTCTGATTGCCAAGCGGCAAATCGAGATTGCCAAAGAAGTCGGCGCCGATGCGGTGTCGCACGGTGCGACCGGCAAAGGCAATGATCAGGTGCGGTTTGAGCTCGGCTATTACGGGCTCAATCCGGATATTAAAGTGATTGCACCGTGGCGCGAATGGGATTTGAACTCCCGGACCAAGCTGATCGAATATGCGCAAAAACACCAAATCCAGGTGCCGAAGGATAAAGCGGGTGAGCCGCCCTATTCAACGGACGCTAATCTTTTGCATATATCCTATGAAGGCAAGGCGCTGGAAGATCCCTGGACAGAGCCTGACGAAAGCATGTTTACACGCTCGGTCTCACCGGAAAATGCGCCAGATAAAGCGACCATCATTGAAGTTGAGTTCGAAGCCGGCGATCCAGTTGCGGTTGATGGCGAAAAACTAAGTCCGGCGGCGTTGCTTGCCAAATTGAACGAATTGGCCGGCGCAAATGGTATTGGCCGGATCGACATTGTTGAGAACCGCTTTGTCGGTATGAAATCTCGGGGGGTGTATGAGACGCCGGGCGGCACCATTCTATTGACGGCCAGGCGGGCAGTTGAAAGCCTCGTTTTGGACAAAGGTGCACTTCATCTTAAAGACGAGTTGATGCCGCGCTACGCCGAGTTGGTATATAACGGCTTTTGGTTTTCACCCGAGCGCGAAATGTTGCAAAGCGCGATTGACCAGTCACAGGCCAAGGTCGCCGGTACAGCGCGTCTCAAGCTTTATAAGGGCAATGTCGTTGTGCTGGGCCGGAAATCGCCAAACAGTCTTTATGACCAAGATGTCGTGACGTTCGAGGAAGATACCGTTTATGACCAGCGGGATGCTGAAGGCTTTATTAAGTTTAATGCCTTGCGCTTGCGTCTTGCCGGGAAGCTGAAATAGCCGCCTTTTAGCCGCATGTACCTTAACCCCCTAATCGTAATCCCGTCGCAATTGGACGAACATGGCGAGCCCAAACGGCAGCTTACCGACATCAATGGCCAATCGATGGTGGTGCAGTCTTACAAGCGGGTCAAACAGGCTGGTATCGGCAGCATCATTATTGATTGTATTGACGATAGCGTTGCCGACGAACTGGGGGAAGCCGGGGCCTATACGGTCAAAACAAATCCGGACGATCTGCCGAAACATAATTACAAAACTGAATCGGGTGCCGAGCGCATCCAAGCCACCGTCAATCGCTTTGATCGATTTTATACCCATGATCTGATCATCAATGTCCATGAAGACATGCCAACGCTTGAGCCAAAATACATCCGCGCGCTGATGTATGCCTTGATCGATCGGGAAGTCGGTATGGCGACCATGGTCTGTCCGTTGGAGAAGGCTGAGGCGGAAGATCGTTCGATTGTTAAAACAACGGTCGATTGGAACGAGGGCCGGATGGTTTATGTGATGAAAAGCTCAAAGGTCGGCACGATTGTCGATTTTTCACGGGATCCAGAGAAATTAGGCGACCGGCCGCTCTATCGTCATGTACCGATCTACGCCTACAAACGCGCGGCGCTCGACCGCTTCGTCAACTCACCGCCGACCGACCGCGAGCTTGAAGAAAACATCGAATCCCTCCGCGCGCTCGAAGCCGGCGTCCGCATGGATGTCTGTCTGGTTGATTCTGCGCCCTTTAAAGTCCGCTCGCAAAAAGACTTTGATAAAGTCCGCGAAGATCTGGATACGACGCTTTAGATTGCCCAGATCCCCTGACATTTAGCATTAAGATTAGTGATTGTCTTGTGCATGAAAGCGGTGAGAGCGACGATTCGTTTTTGCGGGCGGATCATTTCAATCAAAACTTTGACTGAACTTAGATATAGATGATTTGTCACTTGAAATTAGTGGGTTATCGTGGCCTCTAACTGGTCAATTCGAGGTCGCGGAGCGCGGAGAGGTAGTTGGAATCGCGTTTCCAGCGTTGCAGGACGGTTTCAGCCGATTCTTGCTGGGCGGCGGCAAAAAACTTCAAAACCGAGCGAATTTCCGCACTGAAATCTTTAGCCGATTCTGGAATAGCACTCCGGCTAAAGGCGAAGATATCGGAAAAATCCGACTTTGAAATTCCAATCGCCTTGCAGGCGATCGCCAAACCTTCTCCGCCCGGTTCAAACAATATGCGCTTAACCAATTGTTCGCGCAGTCCACTCATCCGCGTGAAAAGCGAGATGAACAGGCCTACCTCGGCACCGCGCAGCGTTTGAACCAGCAATTCCGCATCGACGACACCTTCTTCAACGAGCTCATCGGCCAATTGATCTGATTTTCGTTGTTTGATGCCTGCCACGTTTAATTTTGCAAAAGTCTGGACTGCTGATTTTTCTAACAAATCATCGATCACATTTTCGTCGAGGTCATATTTTTCAGTTATTGCTTTACGCAAGGCTGCCGACACCCAGAGATACATCTGCTGCGCCAGTTTTTGGCTTAGTTCATCGCGCCGGATAATTGGTTCGCGGAAAGAATCAACGCGTTTTGCCTCATCGACCAGATATTCCATGGCTTTTTCTGAAATCGAGGCGTTTTTATTCTCGAGTAATTTTAGAATGACTTCTTGATGCCCGGTTTCAACCAAAGCAGATGAAACTTCGGCGCTAACAGATTGCCGGATGGCGATCGCCAATTGATGCTCCATTGTACAATGGCGGATGATCTCAATCAGCGATTCGTCTTTGAAAACGCCAGATTTTGTCAAAATTGGATAGGCAACCTCAATTTCACTATTGGCAAGAAATATAGCAAGTCCTGTCGGGAGTTCCGGCCAATCAGCTATATTTTCTGCAATGACTTTACGTACAGAATCTTCAAAATCATGCACCAATTGATGCAATATATCGAGCGTCAGCGTGCGTTCGCGTTCGCTTAACACCGAACTGTCGTCGGTAAACAGATCAGAGACGACCTTAGCGAGAGTCTCCCGGCCTTCGACAGATTTATCGCGGGCAACTTTCAAAAGTTCAGTGGTGTTCAAGGCATCCATTTTTAAATTGCAGTATCCTAAATTTCACCAACGGAGAGTGTATTATTTTAAATAGATAATTTAAACGAGTTTTTATAGAAAATTAGACAATTAAAAGTTGATTTATTTAAATTTCTTCTATTTGATTTGAGTTGGCCGGGGGGGCGATATCATCGGTATCTACTTCTTCGCCGAGCTCGATCTCAGTGATGCGTTCACCGCGTTTTATGACTTTACCGGTCGAGGTGCTGATATCATTGAGGTCCTTATCAGCTTGTCGCATATGGGTCTGTAGCTTTCCGACGCGATCATCAAGGCGTTTCACATCTTCCAACATGGTTTGAACCTCGGCCTGAATGACGCCCGCCTGTTCGCGCATATGCACGTCTTTAAGGACGGCGCGCACTGTATTGAGGGTCGCCATGAGCGTTGTTGGCGACACAATCCAAACCTTGGCCCGATAGGATTTTTCCACGATCTCGGGCAAGCTTGCATGGAGTTCCGCATAGATGGCCTCGGAAGGCAGAAACATGAGAGCGGATTCCGCGGTTTCGCCTGGAATAATATATTTTTCCTTAATGTCCTGAACATGTTTGAGAATGGCCGCGCCGAGGGCGCGTAACGCAATTTTTTGATCGGCTTCATGCTCAGCCTTGCGAAACAAATGATAGGCCTCGAGCGGAAATTTGGAATCTATCACAATCGATCCAGGGGGGTTCGGCAGATCAAGCACACAATCAGCGCGCTTACCGTTGCTCATCTGCACCTGAAATCCATAGGCCGAGGGCGGCAGGATCGAGGTTACCAGATCCTTGAGTTGAATTTCGCCGAACGCGCCGCGGGCTTGTTTGTTGGATAAAATATCCTGCAGTCCAACCATCTGTTCTGAAAGGCCGGTGATGTTCTTCTGCGCGGTATCAATAACGGCAAGGCGCTCATGCAATTGTTTCAAGGTCGCGCCAGTTTTCTCGGTTTGCTGGGTGAGGCCGTCACCAAGGCGTTTGGATAGGTTATCGATGGCCGTCTGGTTTTGTTCCATCCGAACTTTGGTCTCAGCCTGGGCGCGCACCTGCTCGTGGCTAAATTGTGAGAGCTGCTGGCTCATTTCGGCGCGGCTACGATCTCCTCGAAATAACAAAAAGACCATTGCCACCAAAGCAATAATCACCAGAACGATTAATATTAGATTTGTATCCATGAAATTAGAGAGACCCCATATCCATGCTGAATCTAGCCCGACTGTTGATCAGATTGCAATCTAGTTACTGTGGAAGCCCGTGGAACCTTGACCTCAGGCCCTGCTTGGCCTATTTCCACTTGAGAAAACCTGGAAAAATCTGAGAAATTTGACGAATCATGGCGCTTTTACCGATCATTGTTGCTCCCGATCCCCGCCTCAAGCTGAAATGTGAAGCTGTCAGCGAAGTGACGGATGAGCTGAGAACGCTAATGGACGACATGTTGGATACGATGTATGACGCGCCCGGCATTGGCTTGGCGGCACCGCAGGTGGGGGTGACCAAGCGCATCATTGTCGTCGATGTTACAAAAAACGATAACGAACGCCAGCCTTACCAAATGATCAATCCTGAGATCACCTGGAGCTCTGAAGAACTTCTCGATTACGAGGAGGGTTGCCTGTCTTTGCCCGATCAATATGCCCAGGTTACGCGGCCCGAAAAAATACAACTCACCTATATGGACCGAGATGGAAAGACGAAAAAGATTGAAGCCAATGGAATTTTGGCAACCTGCATCCAGCACGAAATGGATCATCTTGAAGGCATTTTGTTTGTCGATCATATTTCCAAGCTGCGCCGCGATCTAATCATTCGGAAACTCAAAAAATACAAAGCCCAATTGCCGCCAGATCGTTTGGATAAATTAGATAAAGTTGACGCCTAATGTCTGACGCCCGGCGCAATAGTCTAAGGCTGGCCTTTATGGGATCGCCAGATTTTTCAGTGCCGGTGCTGACATCTTTGGTTAAGGCGGGTCATGACATAGTTTGTGTTTATGCGCAGCCGCCCCGCGCAGCCGGGCGCGGACAACAAGAAAGGCCCAATCCCGTTCATGCAAAGGCGCTGGAACTGGGCATTGAAGTGCGGACACCCAAAAACCTTAAATCAGAAGATGAACATCAGGCCTTTGCTGATCTCAGGCTCGATTGCGCGGTTGTTGTCGCTTATGGTTTGATCCTCCCGAAAGCAATTTTGGAAGCTCCGAAGTTGGGCTGTGTTAATATCCACGCCTCTTTATTGCCGCGTTGGCGGGGCGCAGCACCAATCCAGCGCGCGATTTTGGCGGGTGATGAAAAAAGCGGTGTGACCATCATGCAAATGGATGAAGGTCTTGATACTGGAGACATGGTGCTCGTTGATCAGGTGCCGATTACGCCTGAAACCACCGGCGAAAGCCTGCATGATGCGCTATCGGAAATGGGGGCTAGATTAATATTGGAGGCTCTGGATGGTCTTGCGGAAGGAACTTTTTCGGTTATCCCGCAGCCTGAAGATGGCGTCACCTACGCCAGCAAACTTGAACGTCACGAGGGCCACATAGATTGGCAAAAACCTGCTATTGAGCTTGAGCGCCTGGTGCGGGCTTTTACGCCCTGGCCCGGCAGTTGGTTTGAGCATAAAAAAGAGCGCATTAAAATTTTGGCGGCAGAGCCTGTTGACGGCAGCGGCGCGCCTGGCACAGTTTTAGATAATCAATTGACGATCGCTTGTGGTCAAGGTGCCCTCCGATTGACCAAAGTCCAGCGTGCCGGAAAATCACCGATGGAGGCGCCAGCTTTCCTTAGAGGCTTTGGCCTACCGCCCGGCAGCAGGCTCAGCTAATGCAACGTTATAAACTTCTCATTGAATATGACGGCAGCGGTTTTGTCGGCTGGCAGCGCCAGATAAACGGTCTTGGCGTTCAACAATGCATGGAAGAGGCAGTTCAAAAATTCTGCGGTGAAGACGTGACCGTATTTTCTGCCGGGCGCACTGACACAGGAGTCCATGCTTTAGGCCAGGTTGCGCATTTCGATATTGAAAAAGACAGCGATGCAAATACGGTACGTAGAGCTCTGAACCATCATTTAAAAGATGTTGCGATTTCAATATTGTCCACCGATGAAGTGGACCAGGAGTTTCATTCTCGCTTTTCCGCCCAACAGCGCGCTTATGTCTACCGCATCATTAGCCGCCGGGCGCCGCTAACAGTTGATCGCGGGCGGGCGTGGTGGATCCCGGTTGAGCTTGATGCTACAGCGATGCACGAAGCTTCTCAATTGCTGTTGGGTAAACATGATTTTTCCACCTTTAGGGCCGCCGAGTGCCAAGCTGATGGCCCGTTAAAAACATTGGATGCGATCAGAGTGGAGAAAGATGGCAATGAAATCAGCATCCACGTGCGGGCAAAATCGTTTCTCTATCATCAGGTACGAAACTTTGCCGGCTCGTTAAAAAACGTTGGCGAGGGGCGCTGGACAATTGATGAATTCAAGGCTGCTTTCGAAGCGGCGGACCGCACTAAAGGTGGCCCTACCGCACCGCCGGAAGGCCTTTACTTCGTTGAAGTGGTGTACTGAATTCCTATTTATCGCCTATTTATCAACAGTCGAAATTTAACCTTTTGACGTTGGTGGAATAGGCGCGATGAGATGGCGGGCAATCGGGCGGCTTTTTCCTAAGTGATACTGCATGACTTTGTTCTCGATCTCGATATCTGCTTCTGTGACCCGGTGATGTTGGCGTTCATGCTCCAGCCAAGACTCGACGAGAAAATACTCTTGATAATGTCCGGGTCTTTCAACATCTTCAAAAATCCCCCATGAGAAAGCCCCATCGCGTTTTCTGGTGTGACCGTATTCTTCCATCGCCTGTTCAAAATCCTTTCGATTAATCGGATCGATTTGATATTCAACGGTCACCATGACGGGACCACGATCTTCTTCTATTTCTTCGGCCACAACCGGTACCGGCCAATGAAATGACGGCGTCAGATCAATGTTGGGATCGGCAATAATTTTCCAACGCCAAGTAATAGGGATGGCGAGCGCCGCACCGATAGCCGCGATTAAAAGGGTGTTGGGGACACCGACCTGATTTGCGATATTTCCCCATATAATACTACCGCCCGCCATTGCGCCAAAATACACCGTTATCAACATGGAGAGCCCACGCGCGCGAACCCATTCCGGCAAGGCAAGCTGGGTTGATACATTGAGACTTGAGAGTACTGCCAGCCAACAGGCACCCGCCAACATACAGGCAACAAGCCCGGCGATTTGGTTGGATGACGCCGCAAAAATAGCTAATACAACCGCCGTACCCGCTGAGCCAAGGGCAACCACCTTATTGGGACCCAACACTTTTTTGAGGCGAGGGAGACCAAGGGCAGCAAGTACCGCTCCAATGCCGATGCCGCCCAACATAAGTCCATAATAGGATGGTCCGCCTTTGAGGAGATCCCGAGCAATAAGCGGTAGAAGCGCCCAATAGGCTGTCGCGAACAGAAAAAACCAATGGCACGATAGAGAGTATTGCGCACCGGCCCACTTTCGCGGGTATAACGAAGGCCAGTCCGAATGGCACCGGTAAATCGCTCCGCCGGAAGGGCGCGGGCCTCGCCGGAACCAGCTTTCCACCAAATCAATACGCCAATGACAAAAGCAAAACTGATCGCGTTGAGCAGGAACGGTGCCCAAAGCCCGACGACCGCAATGACAAATCCACCAACAGCAGGGCCGATGGCGCGGCTCACATTTATGCCAACAGAGTTTAAGGCAATGGCTTGCAGAAGCTCTGACCGGGGTACCAGTTGCGGCACAATGGCTTACCAGGCAGGTGCGATGAAGGCGGCGCCAGTGCCCATGGCCAAAGTGAATATTAACAAAAGCCAGGGGTTCATCACACCGAGATAGACGCTAGAGGCCAGCGCAATCGCGACGACCGTCAGCAAGATTTTGACAATCAGAAGGAGGCGCCGTCGATCGACAATATCCGCCAGCCCGCAGATAGATCATGCATCCAGGTGCCGACATTGGAGACAACAATCGCCACCCAAAGGAGCGCGAACATCTTGTGACGGAACGGACTCCACGGTGATATGTCGGGCGGATTTTCAGCGGTCACAGATGTATTTTGGGTTTCATCTTCCATCATCGTTCAGCATACTGCGCTTCATTGCCTGCCTAAAGGGATAAAGGGGTCACAAAATTATAATTTTGAAAAATTCATCTCAAACAGTGTTTGGGCTATCTTTCCTGCTTAGTTTGGCACTGCTGCTTTTGCCCGCGCCCGGCGGTGTTGAACCCGCAGTCATGCAGGCCGGAGCCGTCATCGTATTGGCCATTGGATTGTGGTCATCGGCGATTGTGCCGTCCTACTTTGGCTCTCTCATCTTTTTGTTTGCCTCTGTCGTATTATCCGTTGCGCCGCCGAAAGTGGTGTTTTCAGGGTTTCATTCGGGCGCGATGTGGCTGGTCTTTGGCGGATTGGTGATTGGTCTCGGCGTGAAACGGTCTGGCCTGGATGTCCGATTGGTGCGCTCGCTCCTAACCCATTTTCCGAAAACCTATATCGCGATGATTTATGGTATTTTTTGGGTCTCCACGGCGCTCGCTTTTATTGTGCCGTCAGCCTCCGGACGCGTTGCGCTTTTGGTGCCGATTATGGCAGCACTGGCAACAGAGCTTGGCTTTGGCGAAAACAGCAAAGGGCGCACCGGTTTAATACTCGCCGCCTCAATGGGCACGATGATACCTGCTTTTAACATCCTGCCCGCCAATGTGCCGAACATGGCACTCTATGGTGCCGCCGACGGTATTTTAAACATTCAGCTCACCTATGCAGATTATTTTTTGTTAAATTTCCCCGTCGTTGGTGGCATGGCGTTGCTGGTTTACCCTGCGGTTATTGCGTTTTTATTTAAAGCGAACCCCGCTTATCCGAAACACCAAAAAGAATCGAAGTCTTGGAGCGGCGATGAAAAACGTTTGTTGATCATTGTGCTGGCGGCTCTTGTTCTTTGGATTACCGATAGTTTGCACGGCGTGTCTCCGGCCTGGGTGTCCTTGGGAGCCGCCATCGTCTGTTTATTACCGCGCGTTGGGATGTTGTCGCCAAACGTCCTCAGCGGCGATATCAACTACGGCCCGCTTTTGTTTTTGGCAGGCGTGATTGGCCTCGGTGCGGTCGCCAGCCATGCCGACCTTGGCACGTTGATTGGCCAGAAGGTGATGCAGATATTTGAATTTCAGAAAGGCGCAGACTTTCAGAATTTTGCCTCAATCTCAATTACCGGCATCATTGTTGGTTTTTTCACGACAATGCCCGCACAGCCCTCAATCATGGTGTCGATGGCGGAAGTTTTGGCGGGGGCAACGGGCTGGTCGCAATTGAGCGTCATTATGGCATCGATGACCGCCTGGGGGGTTTTTCCATTTTTCTATCAGGCGCCGCCGGTTGTGGTTGCTGTCGCGCTTGGAAACCTAAATATAGCGGATGTCACCAAAATGCTGGTCACTTATATGATTTTCGGTGTTTTGGTGGTTCTGCCGTTGCATTTCCTCTGGGGTCAAACGATCGGCATGTTTAAAGTGCTGCCTTAATCAACATCGACAACATGCGCCGCGACAATTTTGCGTAAATTCTCCGGCATGGCGGCGGCTTGGCGTTTTTCCATATCAAAAAAAACTTCTGCGGTTTTCTGGGTGGCACAATGGGTGCCGGTGTCTACATTATACATGCGCTGTTCATGGGCCATGCTTTTATTGCCCATTTTTGTCCACGCGCCCTTGATGACCATGAGTTGGCCGGCTGTGATCTCATGGAGGAAATCGATTGAGATGTTGGCAACGACCACCCCCATGCCATCTTTTGTCAGATCACTTTGCTTGATGCCGATGTGATGCCATAGCTGGAAACCACCATCGTCAAAAAAATGCGCATAGAAGCGAACGTTCAAATGGCCGTAATGATCACAATGGCGCGGCAGAACAATACCGCGGTAGGTATCAAACCAATTTGGTCCTTCCATTATATCCGGCATGCGAAGTCCTTTTAACTAAGGCGCAACATTCCTTGCGCGAGTGTATTGATAAATATGCTGATCAGAAGATCAACCAGCACCAATCCGGCGGCCATAAAATTAGAGACCTCTAAGGCCGTGCGGGTAACAAACCACGTGTATAGGAGAACCAGCCCCAGCAAAATATAGCCGATAAAGGCAGCCGGAGAACCTTCAAGTAAATGCGCCTCGACCAACAGAGCAAAGGGCAAATAGACCACATTTTGCAGCACCGAAATCCAGTTATAGGCGACAATGTAGCGGATATATTTTGCGCCAATGCTCAGAATGTCTGTGAGATAAAAAAGCAATAAAGGAAAGGCGACCCAGCTTATGACATAGGCGATGGCTTCTACTGCGCTAAAGCGAAATACAGATGCCGCTTCTTCGCCGCCGATGTAACGAACAGTCAACAGGATTGCGAATAAAGGCGCTATGAGGATGGCAGCGGTGAATGAACGCCAGAAACCTTCATGGCTCGCATTAAAATACCTCATCCCGTCAGGGTCGGCATGGGCGAGGCGAAAAGCACCGAAAAGTGACGAAAGAATCTCACCAATCGGGGCCATGGGCGTTAACCGTTCTTCTTGAAAAAACGTTCGAGCAAGGAGGTATATATATCCGTGAGTGCTTCCATATCTTCAACCGCGACACATTCGTTGGATTTATGCATCGTCTGTCCAATCAAACCAAATTCGGCAACCGGGCAGTAATCTTTGATAAAGCGTGCATCCGATGTACCGCCGGTGGTGCTAAGCTCTGGCTCTCTCCCGGTTGCTGCTTTTACGGCGGCAACAATCATATCGCTCAAGTCTCCCGGCGGCGTCAAAAAACTTTCCCCGGAGACATAAACTTCTAACTCATAATCACCGACAATGGCGTCCAATTTCTCGCGCAGCCATTTATCAAGTGTCGCCGAGCTATGAAGATCATTGAAGCGGATATTAAAGACCGCCGTCGCTTTGGCGGGGATCACATTGGTCGCGGGATTGCCGACGTCAATAGTGGACACTTGGAGCGTTGATGCTTGGAAATGATCAGAACCACTATCCAGCGTCTCGGAAATCAAAATATCCAGCATGCGCACCAAGCGATGGACAGGATTGTCGGCCAAATGCGGATAGGCTGTGTGTCCTTGCACACCATAGACCGTCAACGTGCCGTTCAAGCTGCCGCGGCGGCCGATTTTAACCATCTCGCCCAGCGTTGTCGGATTGGTTGGCTCGCCGACGAGGCAGGCGTCAAGCACTTCGCCTTGTTCTTTGGTCCATTCGAGAAGTTTACGGGTGCCGTTGATGGCCGGGCCTTCTTCATCGCCGGTGATCAGAAACGAGATCGAGCCGCCGAAATCACTGCCATGTCTATCGATAAAACGCGACGTTGCTTCGGCAAAACACGCAATCGATGTTTTCATATCCGATGCGCCTCGGCCGTAGAGAATGCCATCGGTGACCTCTGCGCCGAACGGGTCAACATGCCAGGCATCAAGATCACCTACCGGCACAACATCGGTGTGACCGGCGAAGCAGAAATTCGGCGCTGCAGAACCGAGCCGAGCATAAAGATTGGTCACGTCCGGTGTGTTCACATCTGAGAAAGTTTTACTGTGGCAGGTAAATCCCAGACCTTCCAGCGCTTCCTGCAGCACGTTCTGCGCCTGCCCATCGCTATCCTGATTTTCGGGCGTCACTGTTGGACAGGCGATCAGGGCGCGTGAAAGGTCTAATGCATTTAGAGTTGCCACAGCGGTTATTTAGTCTCTCAACAATTCGTTCACGGAAGTTTTGGCACGCGTGCCTTCATCAACGGTTTTAACAATCACCGCACAATAGAGGCTTGGACCTGGTGAGCCATCCGGTAAATCTTTGCCGGGTAGGTTTCCTGGCACAACAACCGAATAAGCCGGCACGCGGCCGATGTGAATTTCACCGGTCGCGCGATCTATAATTTTTGTAGAGGCACTGATGAATACGCCCATTGAAAGAACGGCCCCGGTCTCGACAATGACGCCTTCAACGACTTCCGAACGCGCGCCGATGAAACAATTGTCTTCGATGATGACAGGATCGGCTTGCAGAGGCTCCAGCACGCCGCCGATACCAACACCGCCAGATAGATGACAGTTGTTGCCGATCTGCGCACAGGAACCAACGGTTGCCCAGGTGTCGACCATAGTACCCTCACCAACATAGGCACCGAGGTTGACAAAAGACGGCATCAGCACTGCACCCGGCGCGATATAGGCTGAGCGTCTTACAACACAACTGGGCACCGCGCGAAAACCGGCTGCGGAAAACTCTTTTTCACCCCAGCCAGAGAATTTTGACGGCACTTTATCCCACCAATTGCCGTCACCGGCACTGTTATTGATGGTCTCCATTTTGTTTAGGCTGAAGGAGAGCAAAACGGCTTTTTTGAGCCATTGGTTGACTTTCCAGCCGGAATTGCTGCCTTCAATCGGCTCGGCGACTCGTTCTTGTCCTGAATCCAACAAATCGAGCGCCGCTTCGACGGCGTCTCGAACCTCGCCGGTTGTTTCAGTGTTCACGTCATCGCGCGCGTCCCAGGCTGCGTCGATGGTGCTTTGTAATTTTTGATCGGTCACGTTAAATCCATACCTTTTAATATTTTTAAAGAAGGACCGGAATGTGGTGGCAAAGCCCGCTTATGTCAATGCCCGAGCTATTGCCGAACAACCTCCGCCAACCACTTTGACAGATTGTCTGTCGTGAAGTCTGGATTGGTGGCTTCACGATCAGCTTCGGCCCAGGGTCGGTCGGTCTGCACCCAGACGGTTTTCATCCCCAAAACCGCCGCCGGCGCGAGATTGCGAACGATGTCCTCAACCATCACAGCACGCGTGGGATCAATTTCATACTTTTCAACAAACCGGTCGTAGACGGCAGGGGCCGGCTTTGGAATATAACCCGCATCGACGATATCGAAGACCCCCTCCATTTGATGTTCTATGCCTAAGCGTTCCAATACGCGGCGGGCATATTTTGTCGCTGAATTTGTGAAGACGATTTTGCGGCCTGGGAGAGCTTCCAAGGCATCAATCATGATTTGATCGGTCTCAATGGGTGAGAAGTCAATGTCATGGACATAGTCAAGATAGGGACCGGGATCCATATCGTGGCAATCCATCATGCCGCGCAATGTTGTGCCATGCTCTCTAAAGAAGCTCTTTTGCACTTTATAGGCCTCGGCGGCGGGAATGTTCAGGTATTCGGCCACGTACTCGCACATGCGTCGGTCAATCTGGTCAAATAGATTGGCCGACACATGATACAGCGTGTTATCAAGATCAAATATCCAAGCCTCAATTTCGCGCAATTCTGAAGGAAGGTTGGTCATATTAGGGAATATCGTAAATTTATTCGGAAAAACCCAGCAGAATCCGATACGAATCTGGGAAAATCCCTATTTTTTTCGGTTTGAAATTGTACGTTTTCTCCCCATTTATAAATTTAAGGGGTTTTACGGATTTTCCGACCCTGGGAGATCACCTATAGTTCGACATACCCAAATATGCGTTTAAAATAATTATGCGAAGGCTGAGCGGCGTAATTTTAGAATTTCTCTAAAATATCCTGCTGATTAAAATATGGCACCTGACACAACACCAAATGATCAAAAAAATGTTTTAAATGGCGATGCTCGGACCGAGCGTGATCGTTTTGTCGCGTTTGCCTTTTGCTGGGCCGACGCACTTTTGGTGTTGAATGAAGATCAGGATGTCACTTTTGTCGCCGGTGCAACCGAGGCCCTGATTGGGTGCTCTCCCGGCGAGCTCATGGGCCAGAATTTTATTGATCTCGTTGCCGAGAGCGATCGTACCTTGGCGCAGCAGCTTATCAATATTGCCAAAAAAAGAGGACGCATCGAAAATGCGACCATCCGGTTAAGTTTAAACGGGCGCGAGTCGGCGGCGATGAATTTGCGATGTGGCTGGATGGTATCGATACCGAAAGCGCCGAGCAACGCGCTGCGGCGATGATTGAAGACAGTCAAATTTTCAAAAAGCATTCTGGCGATATGGATCACCCGCTCGGACTATCAATCGGAGTTTCGATTTACGCCTCGGACAGCGAGGAAGATATCAATCACTTGCTCCATCGGGCCGATGAAGCGATGTACAAAGTCAAACGCCAAGGCAAAGGTGGTTTTGCCTTCGAAGATTTTTAATTCAACAAATGAACAGTGAGCTAATCGGCTTCGATGAGAGTTCCGGCGCCGTGCTCGGTAAACAGTTCCAGTAGTAGCGAATGTGGCACCCGGCCATCAATGATAACAGCCGCATCAACACCATCCTCAACCGCATTGAGGCAGGTTTCTACTTTAGGAATCATGCCGCCTTGTATGGTGCCATCTTCGATCATTTGACGCGCTTGTTTTGCATCCATTTTCTGGATCAACTTGCCATCAGCATCCAAGACTCCGGCGACATCGGTGAGTAATAACAGCCGTTTTGCCGTCATTGCTGCAGCTATCGCGCCGGCGGCCGTATCGGCGTTTATGTTAAAGGTTTCGCCTTTATCGCCAGACCCAATGGGTGCGATCACCGGGATCATGTCCGTCTCTTTGAAAACATCGAGCACATGAGTGGTGATGGTTTTAGGCTCGCCAACAAACCCAAGATCGAGAATTTTCTCGATATTGGAATCTGGATCGCGCTGGGTGCGCCGAACTTTGGTGGCTCTGATTAGATTTCCATCTTTACCGGAAAGGCCCACTGCAAAACCGCCGGCATCATTGATAGACGCCGCGATTTGTTTGTTGATGGAGCCTGCCAAAACCATTTCGACAACTTCAACAGTGGCGGCATCGGTAACCCTAAGTCCATCGATAAAAGAGGATTGAATTTTCAAACGATCCAGCATTTCTGCAATTTGCGGTCCGCCGCCATGCACGACAATCGGATTAATACCAACATGCTCGAGCAGGACGATGTCATTTGCAAATTGGCTTGCGAGAGTTTTATCCCCCATCGCATGGCCACCATATTTAATCACGAAAGTCTCTCCCGCATGCCGCCGCATATAGGGCAGCGCCTCGCCAAGCACAGCTGCCTGGGCGAGAGATTTTTCCTTTAATTCATCGTCAGCTTTACTCATGGTTTTGTTCTTTGATCTAAAAAGGTATATGGGCGGTTTTGTTCGGGCCGGACTTTAGCCTAACTAATTGAAAACCGCCAATTATTTTATGTAGAATTATTTAGACGTCGAATTTGCAAGAGTTGCAAGGGCAGCGCGCATTTCTTCGATCCCTTTGGATCTAAAAGAACTGGTCACCAAAATCTCGGGGTGGGCGGCGACGTGCTTAGAAATTTCAGTGTTGGTTTTTGCCAGCAGATTTTCGAGCTCAGCAGGTTTGATTTTGTCGCATTTGGTGAGGATGATTTGGTAGGCTACGGCGGCCTCATCCATCAAATCCATCGCTTCTCGATCCGTTGATTTAAGGCCGTGCCGGGAATCGATCAGCAAACAAACCCGGCGCAATTGAACGCGGCCTCGCAGATAACTTTTGATCAGCCTGGTCCATTGATCAACAACCGATTTAGAAGCTCTGGCATAGCCATATCCTGGTAGATCGGTCAGCATCATCCGACCGCCGAGGTCAAAGAAGTTCACCTGCTGAGTGCGGCCCGGTGTGTTAGATGTACGGGCCAGGTTTTTACGACCGGTCAGAGCGTTCAAAAGGC
>Ga0209554_1001691_pt1 | contig 16368 bp, 14 predicted proteins | sample MarorgKNORR_S2LV_5_FD_188221 | JGI IMG/M metagenome (GOLD analysis project Ga0209554, IMG submission 188221) | Marine microbial communities from the Southern Atlantic Ocean, analyzing organic carbon cycling - Bottom_A/KNORR_S2/LV (SPAdes) (version 2) | ecosystem: Environmental > Aquatic > Marine...
GATTGAAAAATCAAATCTTAATAAAAAGGCAATATAGAGTGCCCCCAATATCAAGACAATATCGACGAGGATGAACCGGATGAAGTTTCTCGACTTTTTATTTGTTTTTATCATAGTTAAAAAATAGTAAATCGGAATTGGTTGAGTTTAACACGAAGACATGGATAATCATTGTGATATTTATCACATTGATCTATTCTCGAATTAGCACGATTTTATTTGATCCAGGAGGAGGAAATGGTCGAAGCTTATTTTTTCTTAAAATAATATTTAATAAATTTTTATCTCCACTTTTTTTAGAAACGACCTGATAAACCAATTTTGAAGCACCTTTCTTAGAAAATAATGAGATTAACGTTATTATCATTATTTTCAAATCCATGACAAAACTGTAGTTCTCCACATAAAAAAGACCCAAGCGACTTTTCCACGGTCTAATCAGTTGATTATAATCAAGATCGGGATTATTACTTTTTGAAAGTATTTCGCCTTCATCCGAAAAAATGATTGAGGCTAAATCTGTTATTCCGGGTTTTAAAAATAATAATTTTTTTTCCTCAATTGTATACATATCGGTTTCTTTTTTAACATTTGGCCTGGGACCAACAAAACTCATTTGACCCATTATAATATTATAGAGATTGGGGATTTCATCAATTTTGTATTTCCTAATAAAGTGACCAGTATTCGTAATGCGCGAATCATTTATGGCGGTTGAATCCACCCCAGATTTATCAGCTTCAATCATCATAGATCTAAATTTAATCATTTTAAAAATTTTACCTCCTTTCCCAACTCGAGGTGCCACATAAAACGGACTGGAATGATCATCTCGCCATATTAAAAATGAAAAAAGAATTATCAGCGGAAATAGAATAATAGATAAAATTAAAGACAATAAAAAATCAAATGATGATTTTAGCAATTTTTCTCCATCAACTGTGTTGTTATTTTAACAATATCACTTTCATTCGGATAATAATAATTTTCTAAAGCTGAACTTGTTGGCGCCGGTGAATCTTTAATTGTAATCCTTCGAAATTGATAATTTTCTTCCGATCCCATTGTTTCTGCCACAGAGGCAATTAATTCACCCCCCAACCCATAATTTTTCCATCCACCATCAACAACAATTAGTTTTTTTGTTTTAGATACTGACTTGATTATGAGAGTCGTTAAAAGAGGGTTCACGATGCGTAGATCTATTACGTCTACAATTATATTTACTTTTTTCAATAATTCAGCAGCCTGCATACAAAGGTGTGTTGTATATCCTACGCCGACTAATGTAGCATCGATCCCCCGTTTCAATAAAACAGGTTTTTGGTTATGAAGTTTTAACTCAGATATTTCGCTGACTTCCTCAGAAAAATCATAACACCATCGGTCATCGATATATAGAACCGGATCGTTCGATAATACGCTTGAAATGAGTAAATCTCTTGCATCACTTGGGGAATAAGGCATTACTACACGTAATCCCGGTATATGGCCATACCACGCATGTAATGCTTGTGAATGTTGGGCTCCCTGTTCCCCGCCCCTGTTAATAATTCCTCTCACAGTTAAAGGAATTTCCTTATTGCCTCCCAGCATCGATTGCCATTTTGATGCTTGGTTTACCATTGCGTCTGCCGCCAATATCATGAAATCCATTCTCGGGTGTACCACCATAGGCCTTTTGCCTGTAAGTGCTGCACCCAACGCAGCCCCCGTTGTCGCATTTTCTGCTACCGGGCTATCAATTACTCTATTTTTACCATACTTTTTTTCAAGTCCATTCATGGTATTACCCACATACCAGGGTGACCACAGGCCTTGACCAATTACAAAGAAGTTTGGATAATTATCTAAAAGATAATCATATGCCTCAAAAATGGCTTGGCAATAAGTGATTTTTTTCTTTTCAGTCATTGGTTGCGTAAGTCGATTCAATTAATTGGGACAATTTGGGAAAGGGATCCTTTTTTGCTTGGTCCCATTCTTTCGTTAATCGTTTATTGACATCTTTACAAAATTCTAAATATTTGGTTTCTTTAATCAAGTTTTTTTTCAGGAGACCATTCATTGTCCGTTTGATGGGGTCCCTTTTTTTCCATAATGCTAAATCTGATTTTCTCTGCAATCCAACATCAGTATTTTCGTCATGTCCAACATGCCCTCTAAAACGATAGGTTACTGCTTCAAGTAGAAATGGGCCATTCCCGTTTCTTACGTTTTCTATTGCTTTTTTAACACAGGATGATATTGCAACGATATTGTTTCCATCAACTCTTTTACCCTTGATACCATTCGCATCTCCAAATCTTAATACTGAATTATATGGCTGTCTTTCTGTTATGTGTAAATGGCTTGAAAAAAGATTATTTTCGCAGACAAATAGAACCGGTAGTTTAAATTTAGATGCCAAATTTAGAGATTCGTGGAAAACGCCTTCTTCTGTCGTACCATCTCCAAAATAACTTACAGAAATCTGTTTTTGACCATTCATTTGTGCACTAAGCCCAGCCCCAACAGCTAAAGGAACTGTGCCACTTACAATGGGGACTGAACCCACAAACCCATTTTGTGCAGAGGTAATATGCATTGATCCACCCATGCCTCTTGCGCACCCTGTTGCTTTTCCTAATACTTCAGCAAATAATTCGTAAGAACTTCCTCCTGCGGCTAAATAATGACCATGGGAACGGTGGGTGCCAAAAATAAAATCGTTATTATTTAAATATTTAGATATAGCAACCGGAATTGCTTCCTGGCCAATTGACAGGTGGCAGGGACATTTGATTAAATTATTTTTGACATTTTCTCCAATAATTTCTTCAACTTTGCGGATGATTGTCATTGCCTTGAGATTAGAATAATATTCATCTCCCTGCTCAATAGGTATATCAATTGGTTGATGATAGTTTTTTGCTTCTGCAAGCCCGCCTATCATAAAATGGTTATTTTTAATCATCATTAATTGAATTTATAGAAAGAACGAATATTCTCTATTACATAATTAATTTCATCATCAGAAAGTGTCGTATTCATTGGAAGTAAAAGGCATCTTTGGAATACTTTATCTGTAAAAGGTAAATGTATATCAAATCCTAAACATTTAATTTGGTGTACTGCTTTTCCACCCCATTGTACAATTGTTCCTATGCCTTGGTTTGATAAATATTTTTTCAATTTATCTCTTTCCCCACTTTCAATTTCAAAATTTTGAAAAGTATCAAAATAATTGTTGTTATCATTCGGACCCGGTGGGAGTGTTAAATCTGCTATATCACCTAGTCCATTAATATATCTATTGGCAATTTCCCTTCGTCTTGAAATTTCATCATCCAGTGTTTTTAGTTTTGAAAGTAATATTGCTGCTTGTATGTTATCCAGCCTTGAATTGATTCCCCAGCGATTATAGTTGCCATTTTTGGCTCTACCGTGATCTCTTAATTCATAGATTGCATCGGCAATTTTGGTATCATTTGTGACAACCGCACCACCATCGCCATAACAGCCTAATGTCTTCGCAGGGTAAAAACTGTATGTCCCAGCTATTCCAAAAGTTCCAGCCATTTGATTGTTGAATTTTGAGCCAATACCCTGTGCTGCATCTTCAATTATTAATAAGTCATTCTCATCAGAATAATTAATAATATCAGCCATGTTACAGGTTCTTCCATTCAATTGGACAGGAATAATGGCTTTTGTTCGATTTGTGATTTGTTTTTGCAAATCATTTGGATCCATTAAATGATCCGCCCCACATTCTACTAAAACAGGCTTTAAACCAATAAATCTGGCAGCGCCCGGTGTTGCAATATATGTATGGCTGGGCATTAATACTTCATCCCCAGGTTTTAATCCTGCCGCCAGCATACTTAACCATAAGGCATCTGTTCCGTTTGCTACGCCAAAGGCATATTGAGCACCTGTGTACTTAGCCAAGGCACTTTCAAAGTCTTCCAAATCACTTTGTAATATAAAAGCGCCTCTCTCCATCACAGAAAAAAAAGCTTCCTCGATTGCTTTTTTATTCTTTACATAAAGTTTCTGGTAATTAAAAAAGGGGATTTTCACAAATATTTATTTTTGTAATGATTTATACTCAAATACAGATTTGAAACTTAATGTTTGCATTGTAGGGCTACCTAACAAATATTTATCCAGACGATCTGAAATTGCAATCAATTTTTCCGGGAATTTATTTTGTGGTAATAGGGCAATAATTGGTGCCCAAATAATTGATATTAAACCAAATGTTTTATTGCGATAATTTTTGAAACTACTGGCCCATAGGTTTAATGTCTTTAATTTAATAATATTATTTATAATTACTGGTGATCTTAATCGTCTCCAGTAGTTTATTTTCCGCTTTAGACTAAAGATTGGATTATCCCCTATCGTTTCAATTCCAATAATTGACCCTTCGGGTTTAAGGACTTTGAGGAGTTGTGGCCACACTACCGGCATATTTAAACTGGAAAAAGAACCGTAATTAATAATGAGGTCAAAGGAGTTTGATTTAAAATTAAGTTTTTCTGCATCCATTACCATATAAACTGAATTCCCCATTTTATTTTTATTTGCCTTTTTAATTCCTTCATTTGAAATATCAATCCCTGTAAAAGCAATATTATTATACTGTAAGAATTCAATTGTCCGATGACCATCGCCACATCCCAGATCTAAAATTTCAATAAATTCCTTTTCAATTATAGTCTCATGAACAAGAGACATAAATTCATTATGGGCGGAACGAAATAATTGATCATATTTCCATTTTTTAATAGACGAACTATATTTTTGATCATAGTGTTTTTCTTCAATTACTTTATTCATCCCCAATAGCCAAACTTCTTTTATTATCCAATATATATCCAACCAGGGGAATTAAAAAAGGATATGCAGCCCATACTGTTCTCCCATCAGCAACCGTCGAAATAAAAGCAAATAAATATGTTATTAAAGAAAAAATAATTCCAAATATTAATGGTAGCGCCATTGAATGGCTTAGAATAATTTGTTTTAAATTTGAGGCGTTTTTCAGGACAATCATTCCTGGTATCCCCAAGGTTAAGATTAAACTTAACCAACTGTTGGGACGATTAAAGTTGTAGAATAACATATCAAAGGATGGCTGCCAAAATAGCGTGTGTCCTTCAGCAGCATTTAGTGAAAATTCTCTTATAAAATAAGATACGGTTAAATAAATAAAAGATATTATTCCAAATTTGAGAAATATATTTTTCTTTGATTTATTTTTTGACCATACATAAAATAAATAAAAAGGAATTAAGACTATAATTCCTTCTTTCATCAATACACCAAACCCAAAAAATAATAAAAATAAAGGGATCTTTTGTAATAATATTAAATAAATCCCCAAAGTAATGAATAATATTAAACCCGGATCTACATATCCGATAGTAGTGTAATAAAATGTAGGAAATGATATAACGAATAAATAAATGCACCGCCACATATTTTGATTTGATATCTTCAATTTCGTTATGATTCTTTTTAATAACATTGCACTAAAAAATATTGACAAAATCCCAATGATGCTTAAAGAAGTAATTGGGGAAAAAGGAAGCCAAGATGCCATAAACGGAAACAGGGGTCTCCAATTTGCCGCTATTGAATCTTTGGACAATAGAATTTCCTGAACATTCCCTGTCCTAAAATAATCAACCATCGCTGTGTGAATAGCCATATCTGCCTGGGGTCTTTCCAACCATAATTGATTTCGGTTAAATCGCGGCAATGCAATTAACACAACACAAATAAAAATTATGCCCGTTTTCTGAAATATTTTATTCATTTATTAAATTATCCGCCAATGTCCAGCGCTGTTTACCTTTTTGAACTGGTGCCATTTTAAAAATAAGTTTAACAATACCAACCAACACCCCAAGACCATGAAGGACATGAAAACTTAAAAATACGAAGGGCATCATCACGGCCAAAATTGGTTTTCTATCACTAAAGGATTTCTGAAAAGAAAAGGAAATTGCCAAAAAGCCATATAAATATAAAACGCCCAAATAAATTATTTTTATCCATGGGGAAAAAAGAGATAAAAAGCCACCAATAATCAAGCCTGAAATAAACATTAATGTGATTAAATGTCTCCATGAAAATGTATACGGGGCCAAATACCACATATAGGCATTGTAGGGTGCTTCCAGAGAAGCATATTTCCATAAAACTTTTAAAAGGGTGCCTTTTTGAAAATACGAAATTATTATATCCGGGTTTAGCCAGACTTTGTAACCAGATGTGATCATTCTTTGATTAAATTCATAATCTTGTGCCCGAACTAATCTTTCATCAAATAATCCTATTTCATCAAAAATCGATTTTTTAAAAAATCCAAATGGAACCGTATCAACAGGACCGGATTTCAACCCCGATCTGAAGCCAGAATTTCCAACACCGAATGGATGTGTAATCAATGCATGGACTAAATAATCAGAAAGGGTGTTCCCTTGGTTTTTTACATCCCAAACTCCCCCCACATTTTCGGCCCCCGTTTTTACAGCTGTTTGAACCAAGTCTATTAAGTAAGATTGTGGATAGATTGCATGCCCATCTAATCGCATTATCCAATCTGCTTTGGATTTTTGTATGGCAATATTCATGGCAAATGATTGTGTTTTTCCCGGGTTATCCATTAGTTGAACTGAATCATTATTAATTTGGATGGATTTAATAATATTTCTTGTTTTATCAGTACTTCCACCATCAATCACCCATATTTCATATTGTATTTGGTCCGGCACTTTAAAAGCGAGGACGCTATGGATACAATCCGTAATATGGTTTTCTTCATTGAAAACAGGAATAACTATGGTGATTAATTTCATTAAAGATTATAAGTTTTGTTTAAATAATAATAGGTAGACTGTGAAATATTATAAAGTTCCCGCCAAGAAAGATTACCAGTCGAGAAGTGATCATTATGGGTCATAATCAATTGTGGATGATACATAATTTGGACGTTTAATTTCCTCGCAATTTCTGCCGTTGAGAGTTCCTCTCCAAACATTTGAAATCCATCGTCTAAATATCCACCCATTTGGAAATACTCAGATGAAAAAATTATACAGGATCCATGGGGAGCATATATAGGTCGGACCACACTATTTTTATGGGTTTTGTGATTTATATAACGATTAAAATACTTTCCCAATACTTCAAACATTTTCGCTGTCAACCAATGAAAATTTACAAGTTTATAATACATTTTTTCTATTTTGGATAATCTGTTGTTAAAAAATGGATTCAGGTTCGTTTTTTTGAAGTTGGAAAATATTTTAGGCGCAATAATCTTATTTTTATGCATATTGACTGTTTTTAAATATGTAAAAAATTGATTATCAAAACAAATGTCATTATTACAAACTATAATCCATCGGGGCCAATTTAGTTTTTTTTCATTTAATCTATTTAACCCTTTGATTGCCGCACCCCAATAAAAGTGATTTTGGGTATGGGGGAAAATATCGATGGCGATGCCTGATCCTTCCTTCATTTTCATTAAAGGCATTAGGGATAAATTTGAGGAAGAATTGTCTTCTATCCATAATGTTATATTTGAATTTGGTTGAATTGATTTTATTAAATCTTCCACAGGGCTGGGATTGCCATAATTTACTGATATAATTAAAACCGAAAATTGTTCGTCCACTTGAAAATTCATTGTTCTAATGTTTAAATATCAATCTGGCGTTTTTGATTTAAGAAATCAAAACTAAACATCTGAAAAATCACATATCCTGCTATGATGCTGTTATTCACAAATAAACTAATGAATGGGCTAAAAAGGATCCAACCATTCAGTAATGCTAATAATGGAATAAAGGTAATCCAGCCATTCTCCACAAAGTTAAATACCCAAGCAGAAACGAATCCAAAGAAAAATAAAAAAATTGTCGCCCCTAAAAATCCATAATCTTCTAAAATACCACGAAAGGCTGTATATATATTTATGTGTGTTGTGCCCACTTCAGAAAAATCCAGGTAAAATCCTTGTACACGCTCAGATATACCTAGTAACTCAAAGGGGCCGGCAAAGGAGTTGCGACCCCATGCCAAATCAAGACCATTCCATTGATGATACCATTGTGTAAAGGCTGAAATACTACCAGTCATAGAAGATCGAGCCACGGTTATCAAATCACCCAATATAAAATCCGCATCCATCCCCTGTCTCAACCATTGGAGTGAAATAAATACGATGGGAAAAATAATGATTGCTGACAAAATAAAAAATATGAGTTTCTTCAACTGATTCGCATTATTCTTTTGCCATGATCGGGTGGCCCACTCTGAAGAAATCATTGCAACCACTGTTAAAATAACGACCGTACGGGACGAATAAATAACGCCATAGCAAAGCGCTAACACAATAGGGACCATCCTTGTCCAATTTCGCCACCGTCCTGCACCTACTAAAGCACCAATGCTGATAGCGGTTGGATAAATCATGTAACTTAAGAATTTCAAATAGACAGGTAAATATTGGGCACCACCATACCTGTCGGTGGCAAATTGCTGGGGTAGGGCCAGTAAAGATATTGCACTATTAAATAATTGAAATTCATTAAAACTATATTTTACCAAGAATAATATACCACCAAAGGTTAAAATAGTTGATACATAAGCAAGCATTATCCAGCCCTTATAATTATAATGGGTTTCATTCTTTTTGATATAATGCGGGTTCTTCTTAAAAAATTTCTCCGCCAAATTCGATCCAAAAAGCCCCCCTAAAACCACCAACGCTATGCAGTACATTAAAATCATTATGCCCGGGCCAAATGTTAAATAATCTGAATTGAAAAGAAGATGAAAACTTGCATAGGCAAACCATATAAATGCCAATAATAAGGGTGTAAAGAGTAGTTTTTTAATAAAATGGTACTCTATTATTACCAATCCCATTAAAAATGCAACCATGATCGCTTGGATCATGGTTTTTTATATCCAATTTGTTGCAATATTTTTCGGTTATACATCCCAACTATTACTGTATATACAATTGCCCCGATACTGGCGGCACCTGCGGCGCCGACTAATTGAAACTGGTTCAACCACAAAATATTCAAAATTATTATTATGCCAATGGAAATTATCATCGCCCCAACCATTTTTATCGTTTCTTTCTGCAATTCGATTGGTTTATGTAAAAGGAGATTTGATTGCCAAATAAATCCTGATAAAGATAATAAACTGATAACAAATAATGGCTGTTTTAATGTTACACCTAAAATACTCAAGGTGAAATCAACTATCCATCCATTTACTCCCAGAAAAAGTAGGCCAATGAAACAAAACACCCATAACAAAATGTGTAGGGATTTACGCCAGAGCTTGATTGCATCTAATTTTTTATTTTGATTCCACAATTTCATAAGGATTGGTTGTAGAGCCATGGTCAGGGGAAATACTAATAATGAAAATGCCCGAATTATTAATTCTGATAAGGCCGAGAATTTTCCAACATACTCAAACCCCAAAAACTGTTTAATTAACACTCGCTGGATGTAGGGTATGCCTGCCTGAAGGGTCATCCAAATCGCCAGAGGGAATCCATATTTTAACCAACCATAGGTAGATTGCTGTGTGGTGTACTGATCCGGTAAACTCCGTAAAAGAATGCCAATTCCGATGAAAGCTGCCATAAAATATGCAATGCCATATGCTAATAAAAACGCTGAAATACTTTCGTTAAAAAAATACATACTTACTGGAAATACAAAACTAAAGCTGCTCAAAAAAATGGAAATCTTCATGACTGCCTTTGATTGAAAAACTGCCTGTAATCCTGCATGGACAATGTAAAAAATAATCATGGCAACGATGACCACATAATAGACAATTAAAGGGAAATAAAATTTTCCGTTAAAGCTGAAATCTGTTAAATACATAAACAGCATTGAAAATGTCCCAAATAATAACCCAATCAATATAGCCAGGAGGCTTGCTTTTTTAATTTCACCGAGGTTATGTTTGGTCGGTTGAAACCGTATCCATGACTGTCCCAACCATCCGCAGGAAAAAACCGTTACCATATTCGCAGCCGTGAGGAATAAGATAATTTGACCATATTGTTCAAATCCATATAACCGAACGAATACGGGTACAGATATAATTCCGATCAATCCGGGTATTGATTTTCCAAGAAAATATGGAATTCCATGTTTCCGGATAATATTAAATATCATATAGAAAATTAATTCAATATGGCGAGAAGGGGGATCATGACTTCTTTGGAAATAATTATAAAGAATAAAAATACTATACCTAAGAAAGTCGTCAATATGGTACTCATGATCACCCGGGGTGAGGTTTTATCCAAGGGCGGCACAGGTTCATCTACAATTTCAACCATTGGTGTTCTTTCTACCTCTTCTATTTTTGCTTCTTCAAACTGTGTCTGAAGTGTTAAATATAAATTATTTTGTAATGTTACATCTCGCATTAATCGAGATTCTTCCAGCAAGAGTGATGGGGATTTATTTGGGCGGCGGTTTCTTTCGCGAAAGTTTTTTAAACCACTTTCTGCTTGAGAGAGCTCTTTTTTTACCTCGACAATTCTTTCTTCAATAAATTGTCGTTTTTGACCCATTTGCCTCGTTTTGATATCCACTTGCATTTCATTACTTAATTGCACCAGGGTATTTATCATATTTGATGCCAATAATGGATCATGGGCATCCATTTGAATATGAATCAGGGGGGAAAACCTCGTTTTTGTCACACGGACTCGTTTTTTCAAATAATTATTTATTCGAATCTCCCCTATTTCGCTTGGCTTATTCTCTAAATCAAGATGATTTAAAAGGAGTTGCCGTAACGTTTGGACCTGTTGTGACTTCTTTAATTGAAATTCTGTATTCAGTAATTTTCTTTTGATACCATCACTCCTGAGTATTTCAAAAAACAGTTCATCCCAGGCAATGGATTCATTCGCTACGGGAAAGCTTAACCCTATTTGGGCCGCTGCACCTGTGAGTCCGGAAAAATCACCACCGGAACCCCCTGTGGGAATCACACTTGCTTTTGCGGTATAAACGGGGTCTGCGATAAATTGAAAATAAACAAAACTAGCCAGGAAAATGGATACACTCATGAAAAGAAGTGTTTTCCTTTTGTCCCGTATCAGGGAAAATAATTTAGGTAATATTCCAGCATGATTCTCTTCTATCTCTGGAGAGGATGCGAACTCATTCTGAATCGTCAGCAAATGTTTGTGTGGAATTGTATTGTTTTTTAACCAACCAGAAAGGGTTTGGGCCGTAACACCAAAATGTTCTGCTACTTCATAAAAATGACGATACCCATTCTTTTGCATTAATTCATCGATGATTTGACGAACATTTTCGGATTGCTCCATTGTCTTTTTTACCAGTTACCTTGGTCATCGGTTACTATCAGATAGTAGTCGGTTATGCCATTCCCAAATGATTTGGTCGTTCCTGTAAGCCCATAACCTATACCTGGACCAAGATTCATCAGTTTTCCACCTATTTCAAAATTAGAGCCTCCATAGGTTTGACTCCATTGAACCTCCCCCCCCGTATTAAAATGAATCAACAAAAAATCTCCTGCTTCCTGGCCCATATGGGTTGTGGTTCCCAGTGCAGTAAATCCGCCCTTATCTGTTTTTACCATTTTCCATGTATCTGTTGAACTGGTCACATACACTTTGCTCCATATTATGTTTCCAATAAAATCTGTTTTAACCGCCCAATAATTTAACCAGCCATTTTTTAACGAATCGGTCTGTCCACCAATGATAATACTGCCATCTTCATAGGTCAACACATCTGTGGCCATAGAAAAACCATCATAATCAAATACTTTCTCCCATAAAAATTTACCGGAAGCATCCAGCCTCACCATCCACATATATCGGTATTGGGTACTATAAACATCTGTATAACCCACCACAATAAACCCACCATCAGCCGTTTCCTTTAGGGCATAGCCCATATCGTTGTAATATTTACCAAAATTCACATCCCAAATAATATCTCCATCCTGTGAAAGTTTCATCACCCACATATTCCTACCCCCAATGCCATAGGAATAAGTGTAGCCGGTTACGGCTAAATTTCCATCTGAAGTCGCAATAATATCAAAGGCGGCATCATGCTCAGGTCCACCATATGCTTTCTCCCATAAAGTAGTGCCAGATTCATCCACTTTAACGATATAGAAGTCTTCTTTTCTGCTAAAGGATGTTGTAAAACCAGCAAAGACGTATTGATCTCTACTGGCCTGGCATGCGGCATAAAAGACTTCACGACCGGCTTTACCAAACTGATGGGCCCACTGGCCATTGCCATCTTCATCTATTTGCACCACCCAGGCATCCCAATTCGAATTAACACTAAAAGTTGTACTAAAGCCAGTAATGATAAAACCACCGTCAAAAGATCGTGTGGCCCCATATGCATACTCTTCGTGAATACCCCCATAGTATTTTTTAAATCCATTAAAGTCAGGAATTACTGTTCGTTCGTCCTCACATGCAAATCCAAGAAATGTGACAATGATAGTTAGGTAAGTGAATTTATTCCCCAATATTAATTTCCCCTGATAGTTGTAGAATTTATAACCAGTAATAATGTAGCCAGTGAGCCAACAATTCCGGCCAATTTTTCTGTTGTTTCAAGCGCTGACCGATATTCATCTGGGCTTTTTACACCTATAACCAGTTGGGAGCCGGACACTAATTTAGGAGAAATTAGGAATCCTTTTGACTTTACCATACCATTCGGATAAATAATATAGATCCGTTTGTCTGAGCCTGATGGGGAAATGCCTCCCGCCATTTTTAAGGCGGAGCGAATGGTAATTGACTTTTGTGTCATCCCGTATATCCCCGGTGCATTTACCCCACCCATGACTTCAATTGTATTTTGATCATATAATACGGAAATAGAATCGCCATCCAAAATTAACATTTGGTCACTTTGCCATCCCAATCGAAGGCTATCTCGAAATATTTGCACCCCATTTTCAAGGGCATTCCCTAATTTGCCACCGGCATATAATAAGACCTGCCTTAGTGACGACCCATTTTTTTTCACTGGGTACAATCCGGGTTGTTTAATGGCACCAGAAACCAGGACAGTGCCAGGTATGCTATAAAGCGGATTTTTCAGAAAAATAATTTGATCATTTGGTTTTGGTTTATAATCAATTTTTTCCATTAATATATCTTTTAATTCAAATAATCGAACTTGTTGTTCAGAAATTATTTTTATTTGAGACAGCCATTCTTTATTAACCATTTTTTCTGGACCATAACTGAGCAATTTTAATAACTTTGTTAAGCTCATTGTTGAATCGTATGGAAATTTAATTGGTAACGATCCTATGCCATATACATGAAAATAAGATGGAATATAATCCATTTTGTAAAAGGTTACGATATCTCCATTATTTACTTTAAACGTATCCAATTCGGCATTAGATATATACATATTCGTCAAATGAATTCTGCCATTAATATGGTGCATGCGACTCAAATGCGCTAACGAATTTGCGCCTGGATTCATTCCCCCAGCAAATTCCAAAAGATCTCCCAGGCTTTCGGTGGAACGTAATTCATAAATTCCCGGATGCATTACCTCCCCAGTAATTGTTACGGTTGAACCCCGGTTAGGTATATGGATTCGATCACTTTCTCTCAAAAATATTTTTCGATAAGATTGCCCTTCTATAAAGAACTTATAAAAATCAATGGTATCCAGCTGGGAGCCTTCTCTCATTATTAAAATATCCCTAAGAGACCCTGTGGTATCAACACCGCCGGCATAAATGAGTGCGGTAAGGGGATCAATAAATGGTGATATTACATGATATCCCGGTGATTTTACCCTCCCAGTAAAATTGATTGTTTTCCCGGAAACTTTCCCGTGGGTCACATCAATAAACGTATTTGCTTTCGCGCCCTTCATTGTGGCATATACGCGGCTAAATCTTTTTTTTATAACATTTTTTGCCTTTGAAAGTGTGAGTTCACCTATTTTAATGAGTCCGATATCATTTATAAAAATTGTTCCATCCCTGGCAAGGATTTTTTTTTCTCTTCTTTCAGTTTCACCCCATACGGAAATAATTAATTCATCACCGGGACCTAAAATATAATCGGAAGGGGGAATGGTTCTTTCCCATAATTCTCTTTGGTCAAAATTATAAAAATAATCATACCCAAAATAATTTAGATGCCCAGCTGTATCCAACAAGGATTCAATTACATTTAAGCCAATAATATCTTCTTTTAATCGTTTTAATTTTAATCGATAATAGGATTCAATTTCTGCGGGTGTTACTAATATTTTTACAGGTACATTTATAGAACCTAATTGTTCTTCAAGCTCCAGCAATTCATCCAGCATATTTGGATCCGTTAATTTTGGATCTGTACCTATTTGCCTTTGGATTCTTAGGTTTCTGAGCTGTGCTTCATTCAATCCTGTATCTCTATTCGCTGCATTTTGACCTATGGCTATTGAAAAGAGCAATAATGATTGGATTATATAATATGCCGTTCGTTTCATGTTATTTTTTATGATTTATGAATAGTTCGATATTAACGTATTATTCCGAATATTCGAAGATAATAATATTCGATAAACTATTGTTTATTCGATAAAATATTCGCATCTAAGGATAGACGTATTCAAACTTCTCTCACCTGTTACTTCACCTGCATATACATTATCCGGTGGGAACCCTAGATGTCTGGCGTATTCACGTTCATAATAATATATAAATCTAATATTTTTCCATTTATAACTGGCTTCTAATCTTAATTCAATTTTTATTTCTGCCGGCTGGCTTGTAATGAGGCCATGCCGTTCAAAATTGAACCCTGGTATGAAAGACCATTTATCATTCAAAAACCCAAATTCTAAAAATAAATCATCCGAATCCGATCCACTGTGTGCTGCCCAGCGGCGACCTTTATAGGAAAAGTCATTATAATGTGGTCTTTGGTAAAAATTGGGTGTGGCCCTCAATACATGAAATTTTCCCCGGGCTAAATTCAAATACTCAAATCCCATATATAGGTTAGGATTTCCGAAAAGACCGTATTTTCTAAATCCCAGTATTGATCCTGAAGCATGGTCCGGTTGTGATATGAAATCGACCATATTTTGACGGTGATCGTTTATACCAAACTCAAAAAATATTTTCATTTTATTTTCTGGAAATGTCATGGAAAAGAATCCTTCGAGTGTTTGGTCCCATGGGTCATGGCCATCTACAGTATAGTCGAGTTTAATTAGGTCTTCAACAAACAATCCTTCAAAAACAATATTGGCTGCATTTTTTGCTGTCCAGGGAACGCCGACGTTTAATCCGCCAGAAAGGTAATTACGGCTCAAACCTAGGGATATAATTGTTTTTCCATAATAGGTCATTCCCATAGTCAACGCAGTGTAATAAATGGCCCTGTAATCTTCAAATTCATTTAATTTAGAAAATACATACCGGCCCATTAATCCTATTTTTTTTATCCGAAATTCCTTAATCGTCCCTATATGATATGCCGAAAAGGGTTGGGTGTTATTTGTCATGGCAATGGACGTATGCTGCCCTTCTCCCCACCACTGATTCAGCTTCCCATATCCAGCGCCAATTCCCTTCCAATGGAGAAAAAATGCACCCTGCCTGAGGCCGCCACTTGAAAAATTATGCTTTTTAATTATTCTGTAATCATTTAATACACTAAAGGGGCTTTCCCGTTTGATTTCATCTGCATTGTCATTAGTTCCTCCTAGCATATAGGGTTCAAATACAAAAGCAAAAAATCGACCTAAATAAGCTGCCCGGAATGAGATATATTGCCCTGACCCTTTCCCAAAATACCTTACATCCATATTTTCTTGATTGGGGACACCTGTATTAAAATAACTTTCTGTCATCAATCGAATTTCAAACCTTTTTCCATTATCATTCCTTAAGAAAGGTCGGATAAAGGTTGAATGTATTGTTTTCTCATTCAGATATTGGTTTCTTTCAAAATACTTTAAACCAACAGGATCTGAAGGCATAAATACCTGAGCAGTTAAGAAAGGAATAAGGAATAAGGAATAAGGAAAAACCCTGAAGACCCAAGCAACAAGTTTAAGGGGGATCTTTCTTTTCAATATACTGGATTTGGGGATAGGTATCATTTCACAGTTGAATAATTAAATATCTATGATTAATCCTTGGGAAGTTAATACGTCTTTTCTATTTTTTTAGGCGCGTTTATTTAAGGGAATAATAAGAGATTAAAGAGATCAGATATTAGAAAGAAGTAAGACGAGATGAGTGGTGAGTTAGAAGTTATCAGAAGATAGATTTCTGATT
>Ga0209554_1001693_pt1 | contig 16367 bp, 12 predicted proteins | sample MarorgKNORR_S2LV_5_FD_188221 | JGI IMG/M metagenome (GOLD analysis project Ga0209554, IMG submission 188221) | Marine microbial communities from the Southern Atlantic Ocean, analyzing organic carbon cycling - Bottom_A/KNORR_S2/LV (SPAdes) (version 2) | ecosystem: Environmental > Aquatic > Marine...
TCAGAGATGGAGAGGTGGCCGAGCGGCTGAAGGCGCTCCCCTGCTAAGGGAGTATGGGTTAAAAGCTCATCGAGGGTTCGAATCCCTCCCTCTCCGCCAAACTACACTCTACTAGCGTTCACTAAGATTCACGTAACTCTCCCAGTCACACCTAACTAACTAATTTATGGGTACTTTTTATTTACTAAAGGGTACTAGCGTTCACTAAAGACCTTGTATAATGAACTCCTAGGCGGGTACAAAAGCGGGTACAAATTCCGTTTTGGAGGTTGTTATGGCAGGTCAAAGACTGTTGTCTGAGAAACAATGTAGACAAGCTAAACCTGCGTCGAAAATGTACTACTTGAGTGACGGTGGGGGACTTCGGCTTAGATGTCGATCTGATGGCGGTAAAACATGGATGTTTCGCTTTTATTTCAACAAGACTGAAAAGAGCGTAGGCATTGGTTCTTATCCCAAGGTTACGTTGAATATTGCTAGAACTGTAGCTTGTGAATACAAAGCACTAGTTTTAGCGGGTACTGACAAGTTAACTATTTTGAGACTCAGAAGTGGGAGTGCTCTGCCTCTTTCTGCATCAAATTGCGCTCGAAATGGAGCCAGCGGTCCGTAATAATCGTGTCACCGCAACTATTTTGTAACTCCAGCCCACGGGCATGAGTTAACTTGTCAGTACCCATTGGCCAGCTGCTCAAGGACTTCCTACGGGCCCGCGCGAGCATTGGTTTCATCTGCATTCATTCAACGCAAAGATTGCTTCTAGAAATCCACCCAGAGCGGCTGATAGATAGCCAAAACCGGACATTGATGCCCCCTTAACGTACCGGCAAATAGGCAGTAGAGACTTTCGGGATAATTTGGCGAGTTTTGGTAATCTGGAGTGTTGCAGCGCGACAATTTAACGAGCCCCGCCAATAGTGGGGCTTGGGGGGTGAATCCTTAACGCACCGGATGCCATGCAAAAATCGATTGGCGGTGGTGGTAGTCTTAGGCTAACCAGACAGTCAAATTTCCCTGTTAACCTGGGATAAAAGTGGGCTCAGGAGTGGGGACGCCGCGGGGGAGGTCAACGAACCCACGACCTGAGCGCACGTTAGCTGCCTTATTGTTTGTTCGCCCGGCAGGTCAGCGGAATCACGTTGTGAACGGGGACCCGAGTCGCTAAGGCAAACAGGGGAAGCCCGGCGGCTTCCCCTTCTTCACAGCCCGGTAAATTGAACTCCCGGAAGCTATTTATCAGAAGTTGTATCTGAAGCTCACACCCCATGTGCGCGGGTTGTTCCAATTCGCCTGCACGGAGTTCGCGGGCAGACCGTCGACGATTTGTGAGTGTACAACTGCACGAACCAGCACTTCTTCATCTGTCAAGTTCATCACGAATGCTTCAACTTCAATACCTTTGTCTTCAAGGTACCAGGTCAGCCGGGCGTCTGCATATGAATAGCCGTCCTGCTCCGCTTCAGGAATATTGGTGTCAAACGCGTAGTAGTCGTCCACAAATTGCACATTGATTGATGGACGTAGCATCGAGCCGCCCGATATGTGGATCCCTTTGCCGGGCGGGGCTGGGAGCACCGTGATTCCGCCGAGATGCCGGTTCAAAATGGCAGTTAGTTACGCATCGCCAGGCGTTTTGTCAGCGGCTCCAGGAACTTTTCGTAATTGCGCCAGCGACCGACAGAAGCGCTGTTCAGGGCTTGTCTCACCTGGCCGGCGCTGGCCGTGGTGATGGTGCGTTGGGTCTCATGAAACTGCAGACAGTTGCGCTCGTACGGCAGGCCGCTGAACGTGAGCAAGGCGCGGACGGACGCCTCGGGATTGCCCACTAAAGATTCATAGCCGTGAATGTGCAGGCGCTTCCCCATTAGGGTTTGCCAGTGCTTCATGGCCCCCTCGTACAGCAGGTAGTAGTCCGCCAGTGACTCCAGTGAATTGGCGTAGGCGTGGGCGCGGCTAAGCGGGTGCTCGAAGATGGACAGGCAGGTGTCCCTGGCGTCCCGTTGGCATTGAACGAAGCGGGCGCGTGGGAATAATTGGCTGAGCAGTCCCAGATACAAAAAATTGCCGGGGGTGGTGTCGACCAGCAGAGTCTTGTCAGCCGATAATGTTGCGCCTTCAATAGCGGTCGCCGCCAACGCTTCCATTTGGCTACTCTTCAACCGGTCCCAGCACTGTGGGTAGGGCTGCCCCAACAGGGAATCCAGGTGCGCCAGCAGCCTTCCCACCAGTCCCGATTCTCCCAGCGCCTGAACCTGGGAGTGGCTGGCTAGAATTTGTTCGGTCAGAGTCGTTCCGGAGCGCGGCATGCCGACGATAAACAGGATACCCGTACCAGAGGGCTGCAGCGGGGCAGCGGCGCTAGGGTGAGTTTTGAGTATCGAGTGTATGCGACTGCTTTCAGCGCTGAGACTAAAGCGCTGATGTTGCTGCAGGTGCTTTCTCGCCAGCTGGAAATACGGAAATGCCTGCTCATAATGGTGTTGCTTGGCATGTGCCTTGCCTAGCGCAAAGCCAAGATCAATCGCGGTAGCGGCGCTGTCATCGGTTGCCAGGGCCTGCTCCATTGCGATGATTTCTGCGGCCGTCGATTTGTGCGTTGCCAGGTGGGCCAGGTGAAAGTAGGCCTTTGGGAACCCGGGCCGGGCCTCTATAGCTCGCAACAGGCTTGCCTCGGCCTGTGCCAGGTTGCCCACTTGTTCGCAGGTAATGCCGTGGTTGATAAGTGCATCCGCATGCATGGGCTGTAGCGCCAACACCTGTTCAAAATACTCCAGTGCCTGCTGCTGTTGACCGGTGCGACTGTACAGGGTGCCGAGCGAGTTCAGGGCGTCGGCTGAGCTGGGGGAGATTTCCAGACAGCGCCCCAGAGCCTGTTGCGCTTGTTGCCATTTTCCTTTTACCAGCAGGCATTCACCCAGCCCCCGCCAGGCATCCGCCATCTCCGGCGCCTTGTCCGTTGCGCGTTTAAAGTCCTTTAGCGCGAGGTCAATCTTGTTGTTGCTGTGGCGTAACCAGCCGCGGTTGCATAGTACACCGGGATGCCCCGGGGCAGCTTTCAGGGCGCGGTCGATATTTTTGCCAGCCTTGGCCAGTTGCCCGCTGAGTCGTTGTGCATTGCCCAGGCTGTTCAGGACGTCAGCGTTGCCCGGTGCCAGCTTGGCACAACTGCCAAAATAGCGGGCGGCCTGTTGCATCTGTCCGCATTGAGCCAGGAGCATGGCCAGCTTGTAGTGAATTTCCGGGTTGTTGGGCTGGGAGTTCAGAGCCTGGCGATACAGTGCCTCAGCTTCGTCCAGCTTGCCCGCTCGTTGCGCGGATTGTGCTCGAGATAAATGCATGGTGCTATTTTGCGCAATCCAGGCAGACGAATACAAGAGGGAAATTAGACTTCGGATTCAAAACGAGGCGGGATACCCTGGGTGTTCTAATAACTCTTCTAGCGCGAAAAATGTGGCAAGAATCATAAATAACCCATTGATATATATATATCAAAAATTAAATATGTTGACGAAACCACCAGCGCCGCGGCAGTTGCGACGGCAATGAGTATAAAGTATTTCTATAAATAGTTGACTTAAAAATGCATTCGAAGTACAAATGCTGCTACGAACTGCCCACGCTGGTTCCGCAGCCCATAGATTCACGCAGAACAAGAAGAAAACGAATCCACATTAATCAGAGGAATCCGTCATGTTAAAGACCCCCTCGTTTCGCCGAAACGCAATATCATTGGGAGTATCACTGGCCCTGACCGGGCCTACCGCTGTCCTTGCGCAGTCGGAAGACACCGCGATGTTGGAAGAAGTCATTGTCACCGCCACCAGGCGTTCCGCTAGTGCGCAGGCCGTTTCCCTTTCAGTTTCCGCCTTTTCCGAAGACGATCTGCTGCGCGGTGGTATCGAAGATATCACTCGTCTGGACCATCTGGTTCCGGGTATGAAAACGGGATATTCAGGGAATGAACTGCGCCTGGCTATGCGTGGCACCCGTACCAACCACGTGGGTACCATAGCAGAGCAGTCGGTGGGTATCTTCGAAGACGGTATTTACATTCCCACTACTACGCAGGCCATGGGTTCCTACGTCGATTTGGACCGCATCGAAGTACTGCGTGGCCCGCAAGGTACGCTGTACGGTCGCAACACGTTTGGCGGCACGGTGAATATTCACACCAAGGCTCCCGAGCTGGGTGAAACCAATGGCTATATTAGAGGGCTTTTCGGTGACTATGATCGAACCAAGTTTGAAGGTGCGATCAATGTGCCGCTAGGTGATACCGCAGCGGTGCGTCTTGCAGGCATGAAGGAAGATCACGACGGGTACATCAAAAATTCCTACCCGGGTGCTGCTGACCTGCGTGACCTGGACGTGAGTTATTTCCGGGTCAGCGTTTTGTGGGCGCCAACTGATAATCTTGATGCAACATTCCGCTTTTCCACCATGGACCAGGAGAGCAGCAGTGATGCGATCTGGGGATACCAGCAGCTCGGTGGTTTTACGGATGGCGTTTACGCAAAGGGCCACCAATTCGCGCCGGCTGACGCCTCTGACAATTTTGATGAGGGACCCTGGGATATTCGCCGCGAGCTGGAGTCCAACGCAGACATGGACAGCGACTCCGCCACCATAACCGTCAACTACCGTATTCCGGATCTGTTTGACGTGAAGGTCATCGGTAATAGCACCGATTTTGACGGTGATCAGAACTTCGATTCTGACTACACCGATGGCGGTGACCCTGATAACAACGGGTTCACCGGTTGGACCTCGGGCCAGGATACCTGGTCGGTAGAGCTGCAAATAATGTCCAATGGTGACGGTGCGCTGGAGTGGATGTTGGGTTACTACCAATTCGATCAGGAGAGTACGTGGAACTGGCTGGCACGTGAGAACGGCGAGTTTGTAGTTCCTCACTGGGATCAACTCGGTACTTACACCAGTGAATCAACCGGATATTTTGCCAACGCAACGTTCGCCGTCAGTGACCAGGTCCGCCTGAACGCAGGCATCCGGTACGCAGAGGACGAGAAGCAGACCAAAGACCAGTTGGATTGGAGCGTCTGGCCGCCGATTCAGGATAGCGGTACCGGATCGAAAGGTGACTGGGACAAAACCCTGTGGAAAGTCGGCCTGGAGTACGACATCAGTGACGACGTTATGGCCTACGTACAGGTTTCCACCGGTTACCGTGCCGGTGGTATTAATGCAATCGATCCTAATATTCCCCTGACTTACGGCCCGGAAGAGGTAACCGCCTATGAAGTCGGTTACAAGAGTAGCTGGAATGGCAACCTGATTTTGAACCTGGCGGCATACTACAACGCCTATGAGGATATGCAGGCGCAATCCTTTGTACTCCGTGGTGGGGATGCCTTTGAGTTCACCGAAAGCGGCGGTGAGGTGGATACATGGGGTGTTGAAGCGGAGCTCAACTGGGCGCCGAATGAGAATTTGCGTATCCGGGGCGCCGCGGCCTATATGAATTCGGAATTCGGCGACTACGATATCTCCTGGGTCGCTGGACTGGAGCAATTGGAATCTCGCCGAACGGCGGGGGGGAACCTGAGCCTTAAGGGCTTTACTCCCGCGCTCTCACCGGAGTGGACTTGGACCGTGCAGGCCAGTTATGACATCCACCTGGGCGGTGGGACGCTGATGCCCCTGGTTCAGCTAGCCTATTCAGACGAATACAACACCTTCGATATCGAACTTGACCAGGCTAAGCAGGATTCCTATTTCATGCTCGACGCCCGTTTGGTCTGGACGTCGGCCAGCGGGAACATTGAAGTGCAGGGTTTCGTTCTGAATATCGGTGACGAGGAAGTGATCACGCGTACCGCGATCTTCAATCCGACCGCGACACTCGCCTCCATCCAGGCTAATTGGAACAATCCACGTACCTGGGGTTTCAGCGTGGGCTACACGTATTGAGTAGAACCCCTGTGTAGTCTTACAGGTTGGCCCGGCTCTAAACAGCCGGGCTTGATCCCGTGCAAGGGCAGTAATTATTGCGTTTCAGCCAAGGCGCAATCGGGTCGTTCCAGGGGCAAAATTGGCAACACGTTTTTCGTTGATCAGTCCCTGATTGATTAGCGCTTCGCCCGGGGCCGCGATGGTAGTCGCCAACGAATTATCAGCGGCCGAGTTGTCGGGGGAATACACCAAACTGCCACCTAAAGGGTTAATCCCAGGCTGCTGCAACAGCGCCGATGTGGTCTATCATCACCCAGCTCTCTGCAAGCTTATCGTCCTCTATTCGCCAGAAATCTGCATAGCGTAATTTGATCTTTCTACCGGTGGCTGGTATGCAGAACCAGTCGCCTAAATGCGTGCCCGTTAGATAACCGGTGGTACCGGCTTCGGTCTGTCATCTACTTGTACAGATCGAAACAACTATTGCCTCTTATGTACTTCGAATGCAATACTGAATGGCGCGGTCGATCCGTAACGGCGTAGTATTCCGATAAGTCTCTGAGATGTATATAAACAGGGTTATAGAGCAACTCCATGTGTCCAGATTACTGTCGTATCAACCAGGGGCAGACCCCGACACGGGGGAATTGGGACGGATGAAATCGCGTGAGTAATTTCCAACAAGAAAAGCGTATCGTGCTGGACTACTACAGCGAAATTGAACGTGCCAACGCGTCAACCATATCTAAGGTTTTAAGTGGACATACGACGTCCGACTACGAATGGTACGGCGTCCATCCGTTCAACGAACAGGTCGGTAGCGACGCGGTCAGCAGGCGATTCTGGCGTCCCTTCCTGGACGCTTTCTCTCATGTGCAAAGGCGGCAGGACATTTTTATCGCTGGCGACAATGATCTCGACGATTCAGTTTGGGTCATGAGCATGGGTCACCTGATGGGGTTGTTCGATCAACCATGGCTTGGCATACCGCCATCACGCAAGATTGCGATGTTGCGATACGCAGAATTTAACCGTGTTGTAGACGGCAAGATTTCTAAAACTTGTTTTCACTGCGACATTATCGATGTGATGCACCAGGTGGGTATACACCCTTTGCCGCTGCAGACGGGCGCGTCCTTTGTTTACCCTGGCCCCAGGACGCATGATGGCCTGCTGTTTGATGAGCAGCCAGCCGACGACAGCGTAATAACCCGCGAGCTCGTCAATCAGATGATCGACGAGCTTAACCAACTAAACAGTGCGGAAAACCAGCGCGTACCTCCGGAATTTCTAGCGCGATCCTGGAACAACGATATGATCTGGTATGGTCCTGCTGGTATCGGAGCAAGCTACACGATTTCGCGGTACCAGGAACAGCACCAGTATCCATTTCGAGAAGGCTTAAAGAACAAGGTGTTCCACGGCCACGTTGCAAGAATTGCCGAAGCCAACTATGCGGCATTTTTCGGCTGGCCAAACCTTACCAATACACCAATCGGGGGATTTCTCGGATTGCCCGGCAATGAAATTCGAGCAGATATGCGGGTAGTGGATGTATATCGACGCGAGGGAGATAAGCTGGCTGAAAACTGGGTCTTTATCGATCTGCCGTACTGGTTGAAGCAGCAAGGCATCGATGTGTTGCAAAGAACAGCTTCAATCCAGAGCGCCGATTCTGCACCCTCTGGCTAGATCAGGCGTTCGAGATGGAACAGGAATAACAAACAAATATTTTTTAGAGTTGGATCTGTGTAATGGCTGAATTTGGTCTTCTAAACTGGGCAATACTTGTCATCTATGTCATCGCCAATCTCTTACTGGGTTATGTGCTCGGTAAAAAAATAAACACAGCCCAGGACTTCTTCCTGGGTAACAAGACCACGCCCTGGTGGGCGATCGGAATTTCTGTCATTGCGACCTATGTCAGCGCAATTACCTTCCTTGGTGCACCTGCCTGGTCCTACACCAATGGACTGTCGCTTATTGCCATTCACCTGAATTACCCACTGGTAATCTTTGCGGTGGTGACACTTTTCTTTCCATTTTTTTACAACAGTGGCGTTGCATCAATTTACGAATACATCGAGAGAAGATTTGGGAAATGGGCAAGGGGCACAATTTCTATCATGTGGATGCTGTCACAAACCCTCGCGGCCGGGGCGATCCTGTATGCCACGTCCCTGGTATTGAGTTTCATTACGGGGCTGGACGTCGAGTATGCGATCGTCATTATTACCGTCATCGCACTGACCTATACAGCGATGGGCGGCATAACCGCAGTCATATGGACTGATGTCATACAGGCGGCAATACTGCTAATCGGCACCATCATCATCGTTGCCGCACTGATTGAACAAATGACGCTGCCGCTGCACGAAACACTATTGCAATTGAAGGCGCAGGGTAAGCTGGATCCGTTGGACTTTTCATTCGAAATTTCCAACGTTACTACGGTATGGTCCGGTGTGATCGCGATGACGATCTATCATATTACAGTCTACGGCACCAACCAGATGATGGTGCAGCGAACCCTGGCCGCTCGAAATATCGGCGATGCGAAAAAGTCTTATATGCTGATGGGCTATGTTGCCTTTTTCATCTATTTTTTATTCATATTGCTGGGTGTCTTGTTTTACAGTTATTACGGCGGGCGGGAATTCGAAAACGGCAATACCATCATCTTGCAGTTCGCATCCGATTACGGCCTACCCGGTTTGATGGGAATCATCGCGGCTGCCGTCATGGCCGCGTCGATGTCCAGCCTGGATTCTGCCTTTAATTCCCTGTCAACCGTCGCAACGGTGGATTTCTATCAGCAATATTTCAAGCCCGACGCATCACCAGAACATTACCTTAAGGTCAGCAGGCTGTTGACCGTCGTGTTTGCGTTGCTGGTTATTATCCCGGCAATAGGCTATGCAGGAAGTCAGGGCTCGATTCTCGAGCTCATGAGTAAAGTAGGTGCATTTTTTGTGGGCGCCCAGCTGGGCATGTTTGTACTTGGTTTTTTCTCCAAACAAGCAACGGAAAAAGGCCTGCTGGTAGGCACGGCAGCGGCTTTCCTGGCTGTCGCCTATGTTGCTACAGCAACGGATGTTGCCTGGCCCTGGTATTGTGGCATCGGAGTGGGTGTCAGCGTGTTTGTCACCCTCATTGCCAGCCGCCTGATCGACGGTGTGCAAACTGAATACTCCAGTTACACGATTAAGGGCCAGATGGAGAAATTCAGAAGTGAGGGTCTCGAAGAAAAAGAAGAAGGCTGGTATCTGGTGCCGGGCAAAGTGGATAAGGCGAGTTATTATTTGCTGGCTTTTTTTGCGGCAACGGTATTATTTCTATTGCTGTTTGAAACGCTTATTTGAGCTTTTAGTCAGGCATGATTTCGGCTGGACTGCTCATCAATTTAAGCAATCCGAAATAGAGCTAATGATATTAATAAGGAGCTCGTTAGATCGAGTAATGACTAATAAAGAGAATGGTAGCCAATTTTTACGTCCTCTGGACGCGCCGTTGCAATCACCCGCACATCCGCCTCAGTGAGACCTTCGGCGCAGGCCCGATCAATGCCACGGCCGGCGCCCGTGACGAGAGCAACCTGTCCGTCAAGTACAGCTGACATAACGAATTCTAAATTGCATGCGGATGCAATTCTATCTACTATCGCTGTCAGATGGTAAATGGGTAAAATCGAGAAGTTAATGAATGAGCCACCCAAAACAAGCGAAACAAACGCCAAAGACAATCGCAGGCGCGCAACATCCTATGACGTCGCGCAAATGGCGGGCGTATCACAGTCTGCTGTGTCACGGGTGTTTCAGGACGGAGCCAGCGCATCGAAGGCTATGCGCAATCGCGTGATGGCGGCCGCCGGTAAATTAGGCTATAGACCGAACGCAATTGCGCGAGGTCTGATTACACAGCGATCCAACATGGTGGCAGTCATCATCACAGAGCAAACCAACTTGTATTACCCGGAAGTCCTGTTCCAGCTTACACACCAATTTTCGGAACGAGGCATTCGAGTATTGCTGTTCACCCTGGAGCATGAACGTGACATCGATTCAACGGTCGAAAAGATTCTCCAGTACCGCGTTGATGGCATCGTCACAGCGGCTTTACTGTCAGCGACGCAACTCGAAACAATCGAGAGCGAGCATATTCCGGTGATCTTTTTCAACCGAACGCTGCCCGAGGTGCTGGTCAATTCCGTACGTTGCGACCAGGAAGAAGGGGAGCGTTGGCTGGTCGGAGAACTGTATGCAGCGGGCCATCGCAGCTATGCAATTGTTACTGGACCCGAAGATTCACCGGTCAGCACCGAGCGTACGACCGGCGCGCTGCAGAAGCTACATGAGCTCGGGATCGATGATGTAACCATCGTGCATGGCGATTTCGGATTCGAGAGTGGTAGTCACGCATTCGCAGAGATTATGGAGACGTTGGACAGCGCGCCCGATGCGGTCATCGTCGCCAATGACGCAATGGCAATTGGCTGCATTGACGGGGCACGAGAGATGTTCAAACTCAAGGTCCCCGAAGACATCTCCATTGTCGGATTCGATGGCGTCGGGCCCTCAAGATTTGCGGCTTACGATCTCAGCACGGTCAGGCAGCCGGTGGGCCGCATGACCGAAGCAGCCGTCTCGATGCTGATCGACCGCATCGACGATCCGGATCTGTCGCCGGAGAAACGGGTGTTCTCGGGCGAGCGTATTCGAGGTAGCTCAGCGCGGATGCCTATCACGAAATGATAGTTCAGGAGCGCGGCTTATCGTTCTCGACAACGGCGGCCACCTCGCATCGCTCGAACCGCCTAATGCCGACACACGAGAATCGAAAAGCCATCTTGGGAGCTGGAAATGAAAGTTAGTACTGATCGCATATTGACAACGCATGTCGGTAGTTTGCCGAGATCGAAGGCTGTTACCGATACAGTGTTTGCACAGGAGCGTGGCGATGAGGCCAAAGACGCGACAACGATAATTCGCAACGCAGTTGACGACGTCGTTGCGCGTCAGGTGAAGGTGGGTATCGACATCGTCAGCGACGGCGAGATGAGCAAGATCAGCTACGCGACTTACATCAAAGATCGTATCACGGGCTTCGACGGCGACAGTGACCGGCACCCGCCGAGCGACCTGGAGGACTTCCCCGGATTTCTGCAACGGCAGGCGTCATCGGGTGGTACGCCAACCTATCGTCGACCCTGTTGTGTCGGCGCTATTGAGGTCAAGGACATGGGGCCTGTGACCGAAGACATTGCCAACATGCAAGCGGCGGTGGCGAAGCATATCCCGAGCGAAGGGTTCATGAACGCGGCATCGCCTGGCGTTATTGCACTGTTCCAGCCGAACAGGCACTACGAATCGCACACCGATTACCTGGAGGCATTGGCTGACGCTATGGCGCATGAGTACCGAGCGATCGTAGATGCCGGTCTGATTCTTCAACTCGACTCGCCGGATCTCGGTCTCGGGCGTCATATGCTGTTCAAGGACAAGTCAGATGAGGAGTATCACGCACTGGCGTCGGAGCATGTCGCTGCGCTAAATCAGGCACTCAAAGGCATTCCCAAAGACCGGGTGCGGCTGCATGTGTGCTGGGGAAACTACGAAGGCCCGCATCACCATGATGCGCCCATGGAGATAGTGTTACCGATCGCGCTGCAGGCCAACGTCGGCGCACTGCTTTTCGAATCGTCCAATCCACGCCATGCACATGAATGGAAGGTTTTTGAGAATGCCAACCTGCCTGATGATTTGATTCTGATACCGGGTGTGCTCGATTCAACGACGAATTTCATAGAACATCCGCAACTCGTTGCCGAACGAATCTGCCGTTTCGCCGACATCGTCGGCCGCGAACGTGTGATCGCTGGCACCGACTGTGGGTTTTCGACTTTCGCAGGATTCGGTGCCGTCGATGAGGACATCGTTTATGCGAAATTACAGAGCATGACCGATGGCGCCGCGATCGCAAGCAAAAGACTCTGGGGATAAAACAGTTGGGAAAAAACATCAACGAGTTTCGGACACGACTGCGAGCTGGCGAGCCGAAGATTGGAACTTTCGTCAAGACACCTTCATCGATCATAGCCGATGTACTCGGATACTCGGACCTCGACGTTGTTTGCATCGACACAGAACATGCGCCGTTTGGACGCCTGGAACTCGATGTGTGCATTGGCGCCTTTCGTGCAGCGGACAAGCCCAGTCTCGTTCGCATCGCTGACGACTCGTCCAGCGAGATTCGCAATGCGTTGGACAGCGGCGCGACAGGAATCGTAGTGCCTCATGTGACCACCGCCGAACAGGCCGCAGCAATTATCAAAGCCGCACATTTTGGCGATGGCGGGCGCGGCTACGCCGGATCTACCCGCGCAGCCGAGTTCACGAACAAGAGCATGACGGACCATATTGCTGATAGTCGTGAGCAAACGACCGTTATCGTGCAGATCGAAGATATAGCCGCACTATCAAATGTTAGTGAGATCGCCGCGGTTGACGGCATAGATTGCCTGTTTATCGGCCGCGCTGACCTGGCTGTGGCTATGCAAAAGGGTGTTTCCGACGTTGATGTCATGGACGCCGTCAGAAAGATCTGTGCAGACGCGAGGCAAGCGCCTCCGGCCGTCGGCATGTTCACGCCCAACATTGACGAGCTCCCCGACTGGCTGGAAGCGGGTGCCAGCCTGTTTCTGTTGAGTTCGGATCAGTCGATGATGCTGGCTGCCGCGAATCAATTAGCGACATCGATTCGAGGCTAACGCCGCTCCCACAATGAAGGTCGCGCCCGACACGAAGGAATTGGAACGCCTATTGGCGATTGTTGCCGAGAACTCGCGACCATTCTTTGCCTTGGCCGATGATGATAGCTTTACGCTAATCAATCATTCGGAGAACATGACCTATCGAATTGATTGCGCCAATGGAGAAAAGCTAATTCTGCGGGTTCACCGCGAGGGCTATCAATCCTATGAGAATATCATGTCCGAAATCGCCTGGATGAAAGCGCTGCAAGAGGACGCAGGCATACTAACCCCGCAGGCGCGATCGGGCATAGACGGTAAGCTCATCCAAAGAGTCTCCGCCCCGCAAATTGGCTCACGCAATTGCGTACTGATAAATTGGATTGATGGAGAAATGCCGCAGGAAACCGGGGAACTCAGCGATCTGCTCGAGCCGTTTACTCAATTGGGAGGAATAACTGCCCACCTTCATCGCCATGCCCTTGAGTGGCAGCGCCCGGAATTCTTTCAAAGACAATGTTGGGATCTTGATGGAACAATCGGTGATCAGCCCATATGGGGACGTTATTTGGAAGGACAAGGACTGACTGACGAGGACAAGGGGCTCCTGAAAAAATGCGGCGATTTAATAAAGGACCGGCTGGAACAATTCGGTAAATCTCCAGATCGCTTTGGTCTCGTTCATGCAGATCTGCGCCTGGCCAATCTGCTCATTTATCAAGGCAGTATTCGGGTTATTGATTTCGACGACTGCGGTTTGGGTTGGTTCTTGTACGACATAGGCGCAGCTTTAAGTTTTATGGAGGACCGGAAAGATGTACCGGAACTTGTCGAGGCCTGGGTAAAAGGCTATCTCAAGGTGCGGTACCTGTCAGAAGAAGAAATAGCTGAGATCCCGACGTTCATTATGCTTCGGCGTCTGACGCTACTGGGTTGGGCGGCATCTCGCGGCCAAACGGGTGGCTTGGCGAGTGAACTGGGCGTACCTTTCAGCCAGGGTACTTGCCAACTTGCCGAGACATATATCGAAAAATTTGGTGTTGCTCCTCAGTTTCCTTGATGAACTTTAGACCAGTTGGCTAAGAACGCCGAGCCCATCGAATACCGTCCATTCTCTGGCGACACGATTATTTTCGACTCGCCAATGTGTAGACCCCAGTATGTACACAGGTCGATCACTTGCAGGTAACCCGAGATAATCACCGGTATGTGTACCCGCCGCCGTCCATCGAACGGCAATATGGATTCCTTGCGAGTCGGCGGGTTGCACGGCAACGTGATCAATCGTAATTCCCACGACGCGGATCGCATTGCGCAGGTGTGCGTAATGCGCACCTATTGCGTCCCGACCTGAGTAAAGCTCGATCGGCGAGCGATACAAAACCGCATAAGGCGCGTAGCCGGATGACGCTAATCGATCACTACCTCCCGCCAGATTGTTCGCGATCATTTGCAGCGCAAATTCGGCAGCCGATGTCGAAGGTGGCGCAGTTCTGTCCCCCTGCTCGCCTCCTTGCTGGGGAATACCGGCGCCCGTCAGGCGCTCGATTTCGGACTCCATCCAGGTACAGCTTTCTTCATTGCGACGACTTGCCACAATCCTCGCGGCATCAGCTGGATCGTAACCGAGCTGAACGACAAGTGCATGGTTGTCTCGTAGCAGCCATTCGCGCGTGATGACGCCAGTTTCAACAACGCAGTCCGCGATGGACATGATGCTTACATGCTTGCCCGTCGCCGGTCCGAAAATTGTCGGACCCTTGTTGGTCATCGGACTTATGATACGATGTGACGAGTAGAATCCGTCGTCATGATTGCCCGACCAGATCACATCATCGGCGATCAACAGGCGGTCTGGAAATGATTCAAGCATGGCTCGCGTGCCGTCGATCATCGCCGAGGCACCCCGGGTAATTCCGTCCAGGGCGAACACCACGGTGTCTACGCCGTAGTACTGGTTGATCAACTCGATTTCGCGCTCTTCCCATATTTCATAGGTGATGCCGAGGATGTAATCGACGAGCATATCGCCTGCCCCGTAGGCTCCTGATTGGCTGGTGGTCATTGCGGATTCCTTCGTCTCGGGGATGTTATGACTGCTTACTGCCGGGATTGTACTTCGAATGCAGCATAAAAATCCTTTTTTGGTAAAACGCTCTGATTTATGCCGATTTAACTATTGATTCACTTGAAACCGAATTGCATTCGAAGTACATTCATTTGCCACCCTTCTATCATCAGAAAACGAATACATGGATCTGTCCGACTCTTCCGCAAACCTTTTGACGGCACTCGAAACCGAGCGGCTGGTCCGTTACGGCGACCTGAGGCCGTGCACAACGGCATTTATTGATACACGGACACCGGGCAGTGCGGAGAAAGAAAACTTCACAATCATCGGGCCGGGTGTCGCTGAAAATCCAGATCAGCATGTTCATATCGAAATCCCCCACGGCTTTAATATTGGCGGCGCTCGACAACCGCCGAATTGCGTCAATTCGCAACACAGTCACGAATCCGCCGAAGTGTTCGTCGTGCACTCAGGTCAATGGGCATTCTCGCTCGGTGTCAACGGAGACGATGGCACCGTAGACCTGGGTCCGGGCGATACGATTTCCATACCTGTTCATGTGTTCCGCGGCTTCACTAATGTCGGCAACGAGATTGGTTTTCTGTTCAGTGTACTCGGCGGCGACGACCCCGGCCATGTCACCTGGGCACCCTATGTGTTCGACAACGCAAAGGAATACGGCCTGATCCTGCTCGAGGACGGCAGCCTCGTCGACACGAGCCGTGGTGAATCCATTCCAGATGGCAAACAGGCAATGCGACCGACGACCGATGACGATGTTGCGCGGCTAGGCCGACTCACCGCGGACGAATTGGCTGATTGCGTCGTCACTCGCGGCGAACTCGAGCCTGTTGCCGGAGCAAAACTACCTGAGTTACGCGAGTATCCGATTATTGGCGGCGCCGGCAGTGATGAGGGTATACCAGCCGGCAAGATGAACTGGCCCCACGGCTTTCAGGTCCGTTACGTTACCGTGGACCCTGGCGTCACAACTCAGCAACATACCCGGCATGAGCAAGAGGTAGTTTTCGTTCAATCAGGACAGCTAGTGGTTGCGCTTCCTGACGGCGAGCTCAAACTTGGCGCAGGTGACGTATTGACGATACCTATTACCATGGCACGCAGTTTCTCGAACCCGGGGACAGCTGTCGTGGAAGCGTATGTTGTGCGCGGTGGAGATCACCCCAGACCACCCACAGTCATCAGCTAATAGTCGAATTATCACCACACACTCGAGGACACCAACGTGATAAAGGTCATCAAATCCGGCATCAGCGCAGAGGCTGTTGCCGACATGGACGCCCAGGTGAAGGCGACGGTAGAAACTACGCTCAAAGAGATCGAAACCCGCGGCGATGCTGCGGTCCGCGAGCTGTCAGAGAAATTCGACAACTGGTCCCCTGAAAGCTTTCGACTTTCCGACGGCGAAGTTGCGGCCTGTGTCGCCCGTCTTCCGGAACAGACGATTGACGACCTCAAATTCGCTCAATCACAAATTCGCAGGTTCGCCGAAATTCAGAAAGCGGCATTGCAGGATGTCGAACAGGAGACATTTCCCGGCGTCGTGCTCGGCCACAAGAATATCCCGGTCAACTGTGTTGGCTGTTACGTTCCGGGCGGCAAGTACCCGATGGT
>Ga0209554_1001696_pt1:0-12500 | contig 16340 bp, 12 predicted proteins | sample MarorgKNORR_S2LV_5_FD_188221 | JGI IMG/M metagenome (GOLD analysis project Ga0209554, IMG submission 188221) | Marine microbial communities from the Southern Atlantic Ocean, analyzing organic carbon cycling - Bottom_A/KNORR_S2/LV (SPAdes) (version 2) | ecosystem: Environmental > Aquatic...
CTCGGTAGATTAATTAGTCAGTAAATTTAAAAATTTTGGATTATACTCAATTGAAGCTTCGCTTCTTAAGTCATATATCTATAGATAACTGCTCAGTAATCTCTTCATTAATGACTTTATTAAGCCTAACAATCACGTATTCACGTTGATTAGGATTATAACATGATTATACTTTTTTAAAGTAACACACATTTTTAATCGTAATATAACTATCTTTCTTCTGTCAAAATTTATCTGGTTGAGTGATGAGCAGGTTTAGAATCATGCAAAGGCTGATGTGGGTAAGCGAACTATTTAGAATAATGAATTAAATGAATGAATTAAATGAAGAAAATTATTATGTCAGCTATGCAAATGATCCAAAATAAAGTCGACTTAGTAAAAAGTTTTTTCCAGTTACCTGATACACAGTATGCAAAATTACCTGACTACTTGGCATGGCAAAGCTTATAAAACGATTAAGTATAAGCCTACAAAAATTCGTTACCGTCTTAACTGAAGTGTACAATATAGCTATACGATAACTATTAAATAAAATGTTTGTCTAACTATTAAATAAAATGTTTGTCGAATAAATTTTATAAGAAAATATGATTAAAGAAGAGGCGATTGTTGTTGCTTGCTTTAAAGACAAAGCTGAGATTGAAATTATTCGCACTAAGCCATGTGGATTATGTGGTCAGACTCAAGGCTGTGGCATTGGTCTTTGGGGTAAGATATTTTCTCATAAAAAGAATAATATTTTTTTAGCCAATCATATTAATGCCAAAGCAGGAGATAAAGTAATTTTATCTATTGAGGAAAGCTATCTTTTAAGGACATCTTTATTGCTTTATGGTATTCCACTAATATCTATGTTTCTCGGCATGGTTTTATTAAGTTCTCTATCGATTTCTTTGAAGGATTTATATGCTTTATTTGGTGGAATTGCTGGATTTATTTTAGGTATGTTTATTGTAAAATTGATTACAAAACGACAGCACGATAGATTGTTTAAAGAGGCTGTTATGAGTAAGGTTAATTAAAATTTCATTTAAAGGGGTTATCTTGAATATACGATTTATCATTCGGTTATCATTTTTATTCTTATTTTTTATTTCTTTTGCGCATGCTTTTGCGCATGGGGTAGCTTTACCAGACTTTACGGTGTTAGCTGAAAAACACGGCAATACTGTAGTAAATATCAGTGCAATTCGAGAAGTAAGTCTAAATCAAAATAGAACGCCTTCTGTTGAAGAAAAACAAATGCAAGAGTTTTTTAAAAGATTTGGCATTCCTGGATTTCCTGGATTGCCATTCAGAGGACAACCTCAAGAAAAAAGAATGAGCGCAACAGGTTCTGGGTTTATTATTGAAACTAATGGTTATATTATTACTAACGCACATGTTGTTGCCCAAGCTGATACCTTTATTGTTAAGTTGGCAGATAAGCGTGAATTTAAAGCAAAGCTGTTAGGCATTGATAGTAGAACTGATATTGCTCTTTTAAAAATTGATGCTAGTAATTTACCTAAAGTGGTTGTGGGGGATCCAGAAAAGGTTAAAGTTGGGGAATGGGTAGCCGCTATTGGTTCTCCATTTGGTCTTGAAAATACTATGACTGTTGGCGTAGTAAGTGCCAAGGGAAGGGCATTACCTCAAGAAAATTTTGTCCCTTTTATTCAAACAGATGTGGCTATTAATCCAGGAAATTCAGGTGGTCCTTTGTTTAATACCCGGGGTGAAGTTATTGGTATTAATTCTCAAATATATAGTCGAACAGGTGGTTACATGGGATTGTCTTTTGCAATTCCAATTGATGTGGCCATTAATGTAGCAGAGCAGTTAAAACTTAATGGAAGAGTAATTCGAGGTTGGTTAGGTATTGCCATTCAAGATATCACCAAAGAGCTTTCTGAATCATTTGGGATGAAGGGTGTCAATGGCGCATTAATTGCTGGAGTCAATAAAAATTCTCCTGCTGAGAGGGGGGGGTTGCAACCTGGAGATGTTATATTGAAATTTAACAATAAAAATATTATGACCTCATCAGATTTGCCTAAATTTGTAGGGGTAACAAAGCCTAACGTAATTGTACCTATTAAGATTGCTAGGAAAGGAAAAAAAATAGAATTAAAAGTCAAGATTGGAGAAATGCCTGATGATAAGAAAGTTGCTGTAGTAGAGAAACAAAAGCAATTTGATGTTAATCGTATTGGTTTAGTATTAAAAGAAATTTCGGGGAAAGAAAAAAAAGCATTAGAGGGGCGGAATGGTTTATTGGTACTGGAGGTTAAAGGCAAAGAAATTTCAGCGAAAATTAGACCTGGAGATATTATTTTAGCTTTAAATAATTCCCTAGTTAGCACTGTATATTCTTTTAATCGAGAATTAAATAAAGTACCTACCGGAAAAACAATTGCATTATTGCTTTATCGAAATGGTAATACTTTGTTTGTTCCTGTTAAAATTAAATAAATATAATTATTCTAAAGCCAATAAGGTAGAATTTGCATTTTTAAGAAAGGCGCATAATGCGCCTTTCCTTTTTATAGCATATAGAAAAATATTTAAGCCTCTATGAAAAATATAAGAAATTTCTCAATTATTGCTCACATTGATCATGGTAAATCGACTTTAGCTGATCGAATTATTCAGCATTGTGGTGGTTTAGCAGAGCGAGAAATGGAGCATCAGGTGCTTGACTCTATGGATCTTGAAAAAGAGAGGGGCATCACGATCAAAGCACAAACTGTGACGCTGAGTTATAAGTCTAAAAATAATAATAGCTACACTTTTAATTTAATTGACACTCCTGGTCATGTTGATTTTACATATGAAGTTAGTCGCTCTCTTGCTGCTTGTGAAGGAGCTTTGTTGGTTGTCGATGCCTCGCAGGGCGTTGAAGCGCAAACAGTTGCTAATTGTTACAAGGCGCTTGATCAAAACGTCGAAGTATTTACGGTGCTTAATAAGATAGATTTACCATCAGCCGAGCCTGATCGAGTTAGAAAAGAGATTGAGGATGTGGTTGGTATTGATGCACAAAATGCAATTTTGTGTTCTGCCAAGACAGGGATGGGCGTTGTGGATATTTTAGAAGCTATTGTTGACCGAATACCGCCACCCGCTGGAGATTCAAATAAACCATTAAAAGCACTTATTGTTGATGCGTGGTTTGATAATTATGTTGGCGTAGTGATGTTGGTAAGGGTTGTTGATGGAAAAATAAAGCCCAAGGATAAGTTACACCTAATGGCAACTGCTACTGAATATTTGTGTGAACAAGTCGGTATTTTTACTCCAAAATCATTAATTAAAGATACTTTAACTGCTGGTGAAGTTGGGTTTGTTATCTCGGGAATTAAAGAGCTTTCCAGTGCAAAAGTGGGCGACACTATAACGCTTGCAAAAAATAAGGCTAATCAGGCCTTGCCTGGCTTTAAAGAGATTAAGCCACAAGTTTTTGCAGGGCTATACCCTATTGAATCAAATCAATTTGAGGGGCTGAGAACGGCTTTAGAAAAGTTGAAATTAAATGATGCGTCACTAAATTTTGAACCTGAAAATTCTACTGCGTTAGGATTTGGTTTTAGATGTGGATTTTTAGGTCTTTTGCATATGGATATTATTCAGGAGCGGCTTGAGCGTGAATATGAGATGGAATTAATTACCACTGCTCCCACGGTAGTTTATGAATTACTCCTTAAAACAGGTGAAACTAAATTAATTGAAAATCCATCAAGATTGCCAGACATTTCCTTTTTAGAAGAAATTAGAGAGCCAGTAATAAATTTAAACATTCTTTTACCTCATGATTATGTTGGACCAGTGATGACGCTCACTAATGAGAGGAGGGGAATGCAAAAAAACATGCAGTATATGGGACGTCAGGTTATGTTAAGTTACGAAATTCCTCTAAGTGAAGTTGTACTTGATTTCTTTGATAGACTGAAATCAGTTTCTAGAGGTTACGCTTCCATGGATTATGAATTTTTAGAGTTTCGTGCGGCAGATTTAGTAAAATTAGATATTATGGTTAATGGAAAGCGGGTGGATGCGCTGTCTTTAATAGTACACCGTTCTAATAGTGTCTTCAGAGGAAGGCAATTAACATCCAAAATGCGAAAATTAATTCCTAGGCAGATGTTTGATGTTGCAATTCAGTCAGCAATTGGAGCCAATATTATTGCTAGAGAAACGGTCAAGGCTATGCGTAAAAATGTTCTTGCAAAATGTTATGGTGGTGATGTAAGTAGAAAGAAGAAGTTATTAGAGAAGCAAAAAGAAGGAAAGAAGAGAATGAAACAAGTGGGTAATGTTGAAATCCCACAAGAAGCTTTTTTAGCAATTTTACAGGTGGATGAATAAATGATTTTTGCAATAATTTTGATGGCAGTGACAGCTCTGACTGGGCTTGTGTATATTTTTGATGTTCTTTTTTTAAAAAAAAATAGGGTTGTGGGTGCAAAAGAACCTTTATTTATAGAATATTCTAAAAGTTTTTTTCCGATTTTATTGGCGGTGTTTGTGATTCGTTCTTTTATAGTTGAACCCTTTAAAATACCATCAGGTTCAATGATGCCAACTTTAGTTGCAGGTGATTTTATTGCAGTTAATAAATTTAGCTACGGAGTTCGTTTTCCTGTATGGAATAAAATTTTAATCCCTTTGGGAAGTCCTAAGCGAGGTGATGTTTTTGTATTTCATTATCCTAAAAACCATTCTATTGATTACATCAAGAGAGTAATTGGATTGCCTGGAGATGAGATTCGATATGAAAATAAACAGTTATTTATTAATGGTCAATCTATGAAACAAATTTTTAAAGATAACTATATTTATTATATTAATGATGAGCAGATTATGCAGGCTCAGGAGTTTGTTGAGTCTTTAAATGATGTTAAGCATTCGGTTTTAATTCATAATATTTTAAATGAAGACTATCAATTCAATGTGCCAGAAGGTCATTATTTAGCAATGGGTGATAATCGAGATAATTCATCTGATAGTCGAGTATGGGGATTTGTGCCTGATAATCTTTTGGTGGGTAAGGCTTTTGTAATTTGGCTCAATTTTTCTAAACCAAGCCGTATTGGGGATTGGATTAATTAAGCGTGATGGATAAAAAACAATTACAGGCATTAGAAAAAGTCCTTGATTATGAATTTAAAGATCAAGCTTTATTAGAGCTTGCACTAACTCACCGAAGCTTTCATGGAAGTAATAATGAAAGGCTTGAATTTTTAGGGGATAGTATCCTTAATTTTATAGTGGCTGAATTATTATTTAAAAAATTTAGTGATCTTGATGAGGGCGACCTCAGTCGCCTTCGTTCGCAATTAGTGAAGGAGTCTACTTTGAGTGAAATTGGTGCCGCAATAAATATCGGAGAGTATTTAAAGTTAGGCGAAGGGGAGCTTAAAAGCGCTGGCTGGAGAAGACCTTCTATTATGGCGGATGGTATTGAGGCAATTATCGGCGCTTTATTTATGGATGGAGGTATTGATGCGTCACATCTATTTATTACTAAGAGCTACCAAGACCGAATAAATAGTATTAACCCAAGAGAAATTCATAAAGATCCAAAATCAATTTTGCAAGAATTTTTGCAATCAAAAAAAATCACATTACCATCTTATGAGATTATTTCTATTGAGGGAGAAGCACATAGTCAGTTTTTTAAAGTGAATTGCTCAATTTCAGAGCTTAAATTAATCTCTGAAGGAGAGGGGACTAGTCGTAAGGTTGCTGAGCAGATGGCTGCTCAAGTTGCTATGAAAATGTTAAAAAAGAATTCTAATGATAACTAAAGAAAAAAATAAAAGATGTGGCACGATCGCCATAGTTGGTCAGCCAAATGTTGGAAAGTCAACTTTGCTAAACTATTTTATTGGCACAAAACTTAGCATTACCTCTCGAAAGGCTCAAACAACACGTTATCAGTTGATTGGTATTTTTTCAAACGAAAATACGCAATTTATTTTTGTAGATACACCTGGTTATCAATTGAAGCACTTAAATGCAATGAATCGAAGTCTTAATAAAACAGTTCAGCAAGCACTTAAGGATGTAGATATTATTTTATTTCTTATCGAACCTCGTCAGATGGATGAGGTTGATGAAAAAATATTAAAAATGATTCCTGAATCTACACCAACAATGCTAGTTATAAATAAAATTGACCAACTTAAAGATAAAAATAAGTTATTAGGATTAATAAAAGACTTTAGTCAATCTAATCGTTTCAAAGAAATTATTCCGACAAGCATTAAGAAGAAAAGTAATTTGCCAGAACTTTTAAAAAGCATTCGTCAATTCCTTCCTAAACAAGATTTTATTTATGATGTAGACGAGATTACAGATAAGAATGAACGATTTTTAGCGGCAGAGATTATTCGTGAGAAAATTTTTCGTTTAACGGGGCAGGAACTTCCATATTCAGTTGCAGTAGAAATTGAAAAATTTGAACATGAAGGGCAGCTCAGAAGAATTTTTGCAGTAATTATAGTTAATCGGGATTCTCAAAAGCCTATGATAATTGGAAATAAGGGTGAGCGCCTTAAAGAGATTTCTAGTAGTGCTAGAAAGGATATGGAGAAGCTTTTTGGAGGTAAGGTTTGGTTGGAAACATGGGTTAAAATTCAAAAAGGTTGGTCTGATGATATCAGAGCATTAAAATCATTAGGTTTGTAATGTATGGCTACAGCCTCATCTAAACAAGAAAATCAACAAATTTATATCTTACATACTTATCCGTTTAAAGAAACAAGTCTTATTGCTGAATTATTTTCTGAAAATTTTGGAAGAATTCCGGTTGTTGCTAAAGGAGCAAGGCGACCACGTTCTTCATTAAGAGGAATGTTGCAATCATTTCAACCTTTACAGGCCACATGGTCAGGTTCTGGTGAAATGAAAATATTACATAGTATAGAGTGGTCTGATAAATATCTTTCTATTGAGGGAGACCCGCTTGTCTGTGGTTTTTATATTAATGAGTTATTAATGAGACTCTTGCCGAGAGAGATTGAACATAAGTCATTGTTTGATTTTTATCATGAATCAATGACAATGTTGTCTATAGGCAAAAATTTAAGCGTTACATTAAGAAGATTTGAGTTGAAATTATTACAAGAATTAGGTTATCAGGTCCCATTAGATAAGGATGAGAATTTAGAACCTATTGATGCTAATAAAATATACCGATATGAAGCAGAATACGGAGCAAGTGACTTACTAAAAACAGAAAATGGAATAAAGATATCTGGTCAGACATTGCTTGATATGGCTCAAAATAGTTACCAGAGCAACCAAACAGAATTGCAAAGTAAGCAATTAATGAGATATTTAATAGGTCATTATTTGGGTGATAAGCCATTGAATTCAAAGAAACTTTTTCTACATTTACAGGGCGACTAAGCAGATGAAATTAGGAGTAAATATTGACCATGTGGCTACCATTCGTGAAGCTAGAGGAACCAGCTATCCAAGCATTATTGAGGCTGCAACAAGGGCTGAGAAAGCGGGGGCTGATAGCATTACTTTACATTTAAGAGAGGATCGACGTCATATGCAGGATATCGATCTTTATGAGCTTAAACCCTTACTAAAAACCAAAATGAATCTAGAATTAGCTCCTACAGAGGAGATGATTCAGATTGCTTTGGATGTGCTTCCTGAAGATGTTTGTTTAGTGCCAGAAAGGCGTGAGGAAAGAACAACTGAAGGTGGGTTGGATCTTATTAATAATTTTAATTCAATTAAAAAAGTATGTAATCAATTAACAGATGGTGGAATACGTGTTTCCCTTTTTATTGCCCCTGACCAAGCGCAAATTGAAAAAGCAATTTTAATGAAAGTTCCTGTGATTGAAATACACACTGGACACTATGCGGATTGTATAGGGCTTGATGAGCAAAATCGGGAGCTGAAAAAAATTATAAATGCGATTACCCATGCCAATCAATCAGGTATTATTGTTAACGCAGGACATGGTTTGCATTATAAGAATGTACAACAAATTGCCTCTATTTCAAATATTGATGAGTTAAATATTGGTCATGCTATTGTCTCTCGAGCGATATTTGAGGGTTGGGAAGTTGCGGTAAAAGAAATGAAAGGTATTATTATGGAATGTGCTCACAAATGATTTTTGGTATAGGTACCGACGTGGTAGAGGTGAGTCGAATTAAGAATGCACTTGGGCGTTTTGGCGACCCTTTAGCTAAAAAAATATTAAGTTCTGCGGAGTATCTCACTTATCAAAAGATCAAAGTTAAGGAAAATTTTTTAGCTAAGCGATTTGCTGCTAAAGAGGCATTTGCAAAGGCGCTGGGAACTGGCTTTAGGGGATTGGTCACTTTTAAATCAATTGAAGTGATTAATGACTCCCTTGGTAAGCCTAGTATTAAAATGACACCTGAGCTAGAAATTTTAGTCGCCACTCATAAAATAAAAAATTGCCATTTATCTATTTCAAATGAAAAAAATATTGCTGTAGCTTTTGTTATTCTTGAGTGTGCATGAGTCATCATTCAGTGGATATTAAAAGGCGTTTTGGCGGTATCGTTCGTCTTTATGGGGAAGACCGGTTTGAACGATTTCAGTCAAGTCATGTATGTGTGATTGGTATCGGTGGCGTGGGTTCTTGGGTGGCAGAATCGTTAGTAAGGCATGGTGTTGGAAAAATAACACTTATTGATATGGATCATATCGCTGAGTCAAACATCAATCGTCAAATTCATGCGATGGATAGTACCAATGGAAAATCTAAGATCGAAGCAATGAAGGCAAGAATTTTTGATATTAACCCTAACTGCAAAGTGATATGTATTGATGATTTTCTAGATGAAGCTAATATTCCTATACACATTAGATCAAAATATGATTTTGTAGTGGATGCTATTGACCAAACAAAGGTTAAGATTAATCTCGCTGAATATTGTTTGGGGAAAGGCCTGTCATTTGTTATGACAGGTGGAGCTGGGGGGCGTATCAATCCTGAATGTATTAAGCTGACCGATCTTTCTAAGACATTCGGAGATCCTTTACTGACTAAAATACGACAATATTTTAATAAAAAAAATCAATCTAAAAATAATAAATTATCAATTCCAGTTGTTTTCTCATCGGAGTCTGTTCAAAAGCCGCAACAATGTGATACAGCAGAAGTATTAACTGGATTAAGTTGTGAGGGTTATGGCTCAACTTTAAATGTCACTGCCACTTTTGCTTTTGTAGCAACTGCTTTTGCGCTGTCAAAACTTTAGTTTTATTTTTCTATTTGCTATTGAAAAATAGTAATTGACCCCCATCTCATTTAAATCGTTTTAAATAATTTATTTTAGGAAATATGATATGTCAAAGAAAAAAGAAACCTTAAGTTTTCAAACTGAAGTTAAGCAACTCATGCAGTTGATGATTCATTCTTTATACAGTAATAAAGAAATAGCTATAAGAGAGCTAATTTCTAATGCTAGCGATGCTGCAGACAGGTTACGTTTTGAAGCGCTTGAAGACAGTAAGCTTTATGAGAACGATTCAGAGCTTCAAATTCGAGTTGATTTTGATAAAGCTAAGCATACTATTTCTATTACAGATAATGGTATCGGTATGGATCGAGATGACATTATTAATAATATAGGGACTATTGCAAAATCTGGTACAAAAGAATTTCTAAAGAAATTATCGGGTGATCAAGTTAAAGATGCTCATTTAATTGGTCAGTTTGGAGTGGGTTTTTATTCAGTGTTTATTCTTGCTGATGAAGTTATGCTTGAATCTAGAAAAGCAGGGACAAAAGAAGGTTCACGCTGGGTATCAAAAGGCGACGGTGAATTTTCATTGGAAACTATAGAAAAAAAAGAACGAGGGACAACAGTCACCCTCACTTTAAAAACAGATGCGGATGAGTTTTTGGATGATTGGCGATTAAAAGAGATTATTAAAAAATACTCTGATCACATTACACTCCCAATCGTAATGAAGAAGTCTGAATTCAAAGATGGAGAGTCTATTAAAATTGATGAAGACGAAACTGTTAATAATGCTTCAGCTATTTGGACTAGAAATAAAAAAGACATTAAGGCCAAGGAATATAATGAATTTTATAAAAATTTAACTTATGATTCAGAGCCTCCATTAGCCTATTTTCATAATCGCGTTGAAGGTAGCCAGGAATATACCTCTTTGCTCTATATACCTAGTAAAGCTCCGTTTGATTTGTATGATCGCGAGCGTCATCAAGGTGTTAAGCTTTATGTAAAGCGTATTTTTATTATGGAGGCTTCAGAAAAATTAATGCCTCAGTACTTACGATTTATTAAAGGAGTGATAGATAGCAGTGATTTACCACTAAATGTCTCCCGAGAAATATTACAAGACAGTAAGGCCGCTGAAGCGATTCGTGCAGGTATAGTAAAAAAAATACTTTCTTCAATAGAAAATATGGCTAAAAAGAAACCAGATAATTTCAAAAAATTCTGGGCTGAATTTGGACGTGTTCTTAAAGAGGGTCCTGCAGAAGATTTTGCTAATAAAGAAAAGGTTGCTGGTTTATTAAGGTTTTCGAGTACGTATGACACGTCCGATAATCAGAGTGTCTCATTTGACGATTATATTGGACGTATGAAGCCAGAACAAGAGGTGGTTTATTATATTACTGCAGATTCCTTTATGGCTGCTAAGAATAGTCCACATTTGGAAATATTTAAGAAGAAAAATATTGAGGTGTTGTTACTAGGTGATCGTGTTGATGAATGGATGATTGCAAATTTACCGGAATTTTCTGGTAAAAAATTACAATCCATCGCTAAGGGTAGTTTAGACCTTGGGAAGCTTGAGGATCAGGACGAAAAAGATGAAAAGAAAAGGATAGAAGAGAAAGCAAAGACTTTAATTGAAAAAATAAAAGATTCCCTTGGAGATAAGGTAAATGAGGTTAAGGTTACGCATAGATTAACTGATTCTCCTGCTTGTTTAGTTGTAGGAGAAAATGATATTTCAGGAAATCTTGAGAGGATATTGAAAGCTGCAGGACAAAATACACCCAACGTAAAGCCAATCTTAGAAATTAATCCGAACCATGATTTGATTAAAAAGTTGGATACATATCAAGGTAATGCGGAGTTTGATGAGTATGCTTCGGTTATTTTTGATCAAGCATTGCTATCAGAGGGTGGGCAGCTAGAAGACCCAGTAAGTTTTGTCAAGAAAATTAATCAACTTTTAGTGAAATAAAAATATAGAAACATAGATATTAACTGCTATAGTCAGGTTTCTTTGTGACATGTACACAAAGCGACATGTACGTAAATTTAATGAGAAAAAAACATGAAAATAGTAAGATAGTGTTTGACAGGTAGAGAAAATAACTGTTACAATTTCATCTCTTTACGGCATGTACGTAAAACTAACGAAAAACTCGTTATTATTATCGATCGCGGGGTGGAGCAGTCTGGCAGCTCGTCGGGCTCATAACCCGAAGGTCACAGGTTCAAATCCTGTCCCCGCAACCAAAGATTGAAACGTTCTTTAACAATTTGACAACTGATAAGTGTGGGTGCTTATAGGTGAGGTTAAAATTAAATTTCCGTTAAAAGAAATTTAATTCTCAAATATAAAGTGCTTACACTAAAATTTGTGACAAGACCACACTAGTTAGTAATAGCTAGTTAACCTTGAAAATGAATTTGAGTATAAAAGCATAAGCGATACAAACGTTTTTCAATTTATTGGAAAACAAGTAAAAAGTTAAGATTAAACTGAAGAGTTTGATCCTGGCTCAGATTGAACGCTGGCGGAATGCTTTACACATGCAAGTCGAACGGCAGCATAGAGAGCTTGCTCTCTGATGGCGAGTGGCGAACGGGTGAGTAATATATCGGAACGTGCCTAGTAATGGGGAACAACTAATCGAAAGATTAGCTAATACCGCATACGACCTACGGGTGAAAGCAGGGGATCTTCGGACCTTGCGTTATTAGAGCGGCCGATATCTGATTAGCTTGTTGGTAGGGTAAAAGCCTACCAAGGCGACGATCAGTAGCTGGTCTGAGAGGACGATCAGCCACACTGGAACTGAGACACGGTCCAGACTCCTACGGGAGGCAGCAGTGGGGAATTTTGGACAATGGGGGAAACCCTGATCCAGCCATTCCGCGTGAGCGAAGAAGGCCTTCGGGTTGTAAAGCTCTTTCGCAAGAGAAGAAATCTTATTGTCTAATAAATAATAAGGATGACGGTATCTTGACAAGAAGCACCGGCTAACTACGTGCCAGCAGCCGCGGTAATACGTAGGGTGCAAGCGTTAATCGGAATTACTGGGCGTAAAGCGTACGCAGGCGGTCTTATAAGTCAGATGTGAAATCCCCGAGCTCAACTTGGGAACTGCGTTTGAAACTGTAAGACTAGAGTGTGTCAGAGGGGGGTAGAATTCCATGTGTAGCAGTGAAATGCGTAGATATGTGGAGGAATACCAATGGCGAAGGCAGCCCCCTGGGATAACACTGACGCTCATGAAC
>Ga0209554_1001696_pt1:15000-16340 | contig 16340 bp, 12 predicted proteins | sample MarorgKNORR_S2LV_5_FD_188221 | JGI IMG/M metagenome (GOLD analysis project Ga0209554, IMG submission 188221) | Marine microbial communities from the Southern Atlantic Ocean, analyzing organic carbon cycling - Bottom_A/KNORR_S2/LV (SPAdes) (version 2) | ecosystem: Environmental >...
GCGTTCTGTAGGCCTGTGAAGGTGTTCTGTGAGGAATGCTGGAGGTATCAGAAGTGCGAATGCTGACATGAGTAGCGATAAAGGGAGTGAAAGGCTCCCTCGCCGAAAGCCCAAGGTTTCCTGCGCAACGTTCATCGGCGCAGGGTGAGTCGGCCCCTAAGGTGAGGCAGAAATGCGTAGCTGATGGGAAACAGGTTAATATTCCTGTACCTCAATTTAATGCGATGTGGGGACGGAGAAGGTTAGATCAGCCAGGTGTTGGATATCCTGGTTCAAGCGTGTAGGTAGATTCCTTAGGTAAATCCGGGGAGTTAATACCGAGGCGTGATAACGAGTGAACTTTTGTTCATGAAGTGATTGATACCATGCTTCCAAGAAAAGCCACTAAGCTTCAGTTAAGTTGAGACCGTACCGCAAACCGACACAGGTGGGCAGGATGAGAATTCTAAGGCGCTTGAGAGAACTCTGGAGAAGGAACTCGGCAAACTAGTACCGTAACTTCGGGATAAGGTACGCCCCAATAGGTTGTAGCAATTTACTTGCGAAGGCCAATGGGGTTGCAGTGAAAAGGTGGCTGCGACTGTTTATTAAAAACACAGCACTGTGCAAACACGAAAGTGGACGTATACGGTGTGACTCCTGCCCGGTGCCGGAAGGTTAAATGATGGGGTGCAAGCTCTTGATTGAAGCCCCGGTAAACGGCGGCCGTAACTATAACGGTCCTAAGGTAGCGAAATTCCTTGTCGGGTAAGTTCCGACCCGCACGAATGGAGTAACGATGGCCACACTGTCTCCTCTAGAGACTCAGCGAAGTTGAAATGGTTGTGAAGATGCAATCTACCCGCGGTTAGACGGAAAGACCCCATGAACCTTTACTATAGCTTTACATTGGACTTTGACATCATCTGTGTAGGATAGGTGGGAGACTTTGAAGCAGGATCGCTAGATCTTGTGGAGTCACCCTTGAAATACCACCCTGATGTTGTTGAGGTTCTAACCCAGGTCCCTTATCGGGATCGGGGACCGTGTATGGTGGGTAGTTTGACTGGGGCGGTCTCCTCCCAAAGAGTAACGGAGGAGTGCGAAGGTAACCTAGGCACGGTCGGAAATCGTGCTGTTAGTGCAATGGCATAAGGTTGCTTGACTGCGAGACGGACATGTCAAGCAGGTACGAAAGTAGGTCATAGTGATCCGGTGGTTCTGTATGGAAGGGCCATCGCTCAACGGATAAAAGGTACTCTGGGGATAACAGGCTGATTCCTCCCAAGAGTTCATATCGACGGGGGAGTTTGGCACCTCGATGTCGGCTCATCACATCCTGGGGCTGTAGCCGGTCCCAA
>Ga0209554_1001697_pt1 | contig 16339 bp, 16 predicted proteins | sample MarorgKNORR_S2LV_5_FD_188221 | JGI IMG/M metagenome (GOLD analysis project Ga0209554, IMG submission 188221) | Marine microbial communities from the Southern Atlantic Ocean, analyzing organic carbon cycling - Bottom_A/KNORR_S2/LV (SPAdes) (version 2) | ecosystem: Environmental > Aquatic > Marine...
CTACAACTGAGCGCCTTAAAAAAAATCGTGCTTACATCATTATTGGCTCTTTTGCTTTGGGAATGGTTTTGACGCCCCCGGACGTTATCTCTCAGGTACTTATCGCAATTCCTATTTGGCTTCTTTTTGAAGCTGGCTTATTTTTTGCTCCATTTTTTAAAGTCCGTGCAAAAGCTAAACAAGCAGATAGCAATAAATCCAAATCCCAAGCAAACGACTGGAGCGACAAAGAACATAATGCAATGATGGATGAAGTTGAATCTGAAATGAATAAACAAGGCGGGCTAGATCAAAAATAAATCATCTAATTGTCATATTTTATTAGCCTTGCACGATACCAAGGAATTAGTCAGGGATATAGTCGAGCCAAACTGGTGGCGAGATGAAACCAAAAAATGGCGTGTTATTCATTCGGATACCTCCGGTTTTGGTTCAGTTGCCTTGCCGGAGCGTACTCTTGCTCCTAAAATCTGAATATATATGCGAAGGAGGGTGGATTTTTTATCTTTAGACGTAATTCATCGATTTCCCTACATAAATAGTAAATGTATATTACTTTAATATCTAGATTGATGGTTTATTGATAGTAAATAGCTATAAAAAGATAGGATTTACAGGGGTGTTCTTATTTAATCCAAACGGAAGCCCATGGCTGCTGAAGTGGCTTGTGCAGCATCTAGTACAGCTTCTCTTACGATAATTGCCTGTTTTGAATTTGAATTCGTGAACACATCCTTTGGTCCACTAACGTTCAATCCACCGACGGGAAATCCTTCATAGTTAAAAATAGTTGCAGCACATGATCCAATCCCGGGTTCAATCATCCCAGTGCTCCATACATAACCACGTTTGGCATCAATTTTACATTGACTTAATAATTGTCGGACGTTCTTAGGTGCTTTGTTAGTTGCACCCTCTAGTGCGCGATTTTTATACATATTTCTGACTTGTGTCTCACTAAGCTCAGAAAGAATTGCTCTTCCAATAGACGAAGCATAGGCGGGCAAACGTGAACCTATGTGCATATTACTGACCAGATGTGTTGTCGGAGTCACACGAGATAAATACACCACTTCTATATCGTCAAGAATGCCTAAATGTGCAGACATTTTTGATTTTTCTACTAACTCTTGTATTGGGAGCAATGACATCTGGACAATATCTCTTGATTCAATTGCTTTTGCCGCAAGTGTAATGGCCCCAACCCCAAGGCGATACCCTTCATTTTCACCGATTTCATCTACCATTCCATTATCGAGTAAGGAATGAATTAATCGAATTAATGTTGTTCGGTTTATAGATAAATGGTTTGATGCCTTAGTAAGGTTACGACACTTGTTACCCTCGCCAATATAGCGAAGAAGTCTTATGGCGCGATCAACAGGAGGGACTGAATAGCTGTTTTTTTTTAAATTCCCATTTTCAAATTTTTTCATATTTCCTTCTTTCTACTATCAAAACAAATATCCATTATTATATTTCTGCCCATGGATGCGAATTCCCAGTAAGATCAAAATAAAGCGACTTTTGAGACATGAAAGCGCGAATACCGTTTCTTCCTTTTTCCCTACCCATACCACTGCTTTTTTCACCACCAAAAGGTGTCGAAATTGAAAATTGTTTGTATGTGTTAACCCATACTGTGCCAGCATTAATAGCTCGGCCCACTCGCCATGCCTTCGGAAAGTCATTGGTCCAAATTCCACAAGCCAAACCATATTCATTCTCATTGGCTTGTTCAATAACATCCGCTTCATCATCAAAGGGCATTACAACCAAAACTGGGCCAAAAACTTCTTCACGGCAAATCTGAGCTGAATTATCGACTTCAGTAATAATTGTCGGCAGGTAGTAAGCACCCTTTTTATACTCTGCACCACTCGGGCTTTCTCCACCGCACAATATATTTGCCCCTTCGTTGCGTGCCAGATCAACATATGCCGCTACACTATCGCGATGTTGCGGATGGATCATTGTTGAAACTTGAGTATCTAGATTATAGGGGCTACCAACTTTCAGTTTTTTTGTTGCTTTTACCAATCGCTCAACAAATTCATTGTATATATCTCTTTGAACAAATAACCGTGAACCTGCGATACAACTTTGACCAGTTGATGAAAAGATACCAAACATAACACCGGCAATTGCAATATCTATATCAGAATCTTTAAATACTATTACTGGGGACTTTCCTCCCAACTCTAATGAAATAGGCATCAACTTTTTTGCTGCTTTTATTGCTAAGCTTCGTCCAGTTTTGGTACTGCCAGTGAAAGTTACTTTTGAAATATCTGGGTGGTCTACTAATAAACCCCCAATCTCATGCCCTGAACCAGGCAAAACTGAAAAAATGCCTTTGGGCAAGCCTGCTGACTCTACTATTCGTGCCAATTCGAGGCTTACTAATGGAGACCAAGATGAAGGCTTTAAAAGCACAGCATTTCCTGCCGCTAACGCTGGAGCGACTTTTTGCGCATCAGATGCTATAGGAGAATTCCAAGGAGTTATTGCTGTAACAAGACCTAAGGGTTCATGAACTGACATGGTCAGTGAGTCATTCCGCTGGGCTGTAAGCAAATCGTCACTACTTTCAAGAAGTGCTCCGAAATACCTGAAAGTTCCAGAAGCAGAGCTTGCTAAGATTGCTGTTTCTCTCAGTGTTTTTCCGGTATCACGTGTTTGGATTTGTGAAATTCTCTCAATATTAGCTTCAATTCCATCAGCAATTGCATATAAATATCGAGCTCGTTCGTGTGGTTTTAATGAGCGCCAAGAAGGCTGTGATTGTGCAGATTTAGCAAGTTTAATTGCACGCAAACCGTCATCTTTTGAAGCGCCATAAAGAGAGCAGTTGATGGAGCCGTCAGCTGGAAAAATTGAAACTATTTCTTCTCCAGTTCCAGTTTCCCATTCTCCACCAATAAACAACTTACCATCGGGCATTTTAATCATTTGTTATCCTCAAATTACGATAGGACCTATACGATTAGTGATTTCGCGCATAACACTATACGCAGTTGTCATCGATGTTTTCGCATTGCCTGGTGAAGCTTGACTTTCAACTCGAAGAGTATAATGGGCTAAGGGACAATCTACACTATATTCGTGTATATTGCCAGTTGCTTTTGGATCAGCAACTAACTCAGTTTTAGTTGCGTCAAAACCTGCACCTGCTAGAGCAATAGTGGCAGCAACATTAGCATTTTTGGGATAGTTAATAGCGGCTTCACGAGCTGAGCCACTGAAAATCACTGTTTCTTCGGACAAAAGATCTAGGTCCATAAGTTTGGCAGCTAAGGTTCCTGACCATGCGGCAGGTGGCTTTATCCCCCTATAAGAAACATCTAGCTTTCCATATTTTTTCAATGATGCCAATAAGTCAATTCCTCCAATAGCACCTGCTGGAATTATCAGCCTAGCATTCCCTTTACGTGCTGCATCATACAAAGAATCAGAAAGAGCTGCGTCCGCTAAAGCGCCGATTGACACCACTATAGTGTCAAAACCTGCACTCAAGACCTGAGCAACATGTTCAATAACAGCATCATGGCCCGCACACTCAACAACAAGGTTGGGTTTGTTATTTATTAGAGTTTCTGCATTACTATCTATACAATACTCTAAAGCAACATCGTTAAAATCTTCCCTCATGATTTGATTGACTTGAGAGTTGTATTCTGGCCGACAAACAATAGTGAGGTGCTCCAATGGATTCTCAAGAACATCTTTGAGAAGTGTAAGCAATGTTGTTGAAATATTACCGAAACCAATTATTCCTAGTCTTATCATACTACCTCCTTAGTATTTGCAGAGCCAGCAGGTGGTCCAGAAAATGCTTCAGCATATGGTCCAATGCTGCACATATCAACTTCAACCATCTGCGGTCCTTTAGCCTTAAGCGCTCTTTCGATTGAGCCCTGAAAATCTTTTACATCTTTAACAATTTGATGAGGCAATTTGATGGATTGGCAAAAAAATGAAAAATCTGGTACATCTAATTTAGAATAGTGGCGGCGACTGTCATATTGTGCATCTTGAATATTTTCTATAACACCATAAGCCTGATCATTCATGAGCACATAAACCAATGGTGCATTCTCACTAACAGCAGTGATCATTTCAGCCAAACCTAACATCGCACCGCCATCGCCAATGAGTACAATAGCTTTTGCTTTCTCACTTGCAATTGCTGCACCGATTCCCATAGATATGCCCTGACCAATACCACCTCCAAGGGCATGAACGCCTAGAAAAGCTTTAGCAATTTTTACATAGCGATTACCAAATGTTGAATTAGCAATAGTGACATCTCTAACCCATGGATGCGAACCACTGTAGACGATATCCTTTAATGTATTCGCTATATTGCTATATGGCCCAAGCGTTTCCAGGAGCTTAGATTCGCTTAACATGCGGGCTTTTTGGATATCATCATGAAACTCTTTGTCAACATTTAATTTTTCAGGCAATAATTCTAGTAGCTTCTGAAGTGCTTCCTTAGCATCACCATGAATAAACTTTTGAGTCTTATAATTTCTTACTCCACGAAAATCATGAGCATCAATTTGAACAAGTGGGGGGAGTTTCATTTTGTAGTTCAGTGTCTCATTCCCTCTTAATTTAGATCCAACAACAATCATTAAATCACTTTTTGAATAAATTAAAGAAGCAGCTTGAGTCATGTTGAATGCTCCAAGGTTTGCTGTATGATTTTCATCAACCGTTGCGCGTCCATTGGTAGAGGTCACTACACCAAATCCTCTATTTATAAGTTCAGTTGCTTCAACAGAAGCGCTGCGTGAACCGCCTCCCAGCCAAAGCATGGGTCGTTTTGCCTTTTTAACGAGTTCTGCAAGCTCTTCAATAGACTCTTCAGATATCAAAATTCTACTTGGTTTAGGTCTCTCAATGGATCTAGGATAGCTCAATTGAGAAAGCTGAACATCGATAGGTATTTCTAGACTGACCGGTCCAGCTGGTGGAGAAATTGCTGATGAAATAGCGGCAGAAATTGTTTCTAACGTTTTTTTGGCACTCTTAATGAAAAAATAAGCCTTTGATATAGATTTCAGCATATCAGGTTGATTAGGCACACTATGGATTGCTGAAGAATTGCAATCTAAAAATTCAGTATCAATTTGTGTAGTAATGTGTAATACTTTTGAGCCTGCAGTTAATGCCTCTAATTGAGACCCTGCGGCATTACCAGCGGCAGTTCCTGTAGATGTTATACAAACCCCTAAATTTCCACTTACTCTAGAGTATGAGTCGGCCATATTGATGGCACCTGCTTCACCTCGAGTTGGAACAAAGCGAATTTTATTCTGACGGCCTATTGCATCCAGGATGGGCATATTATGAATTGAAATTACCCCAAAAATTACACTAATACCAATATCAGCCATATATTTTGCTATGGCATCCGAGACTGTTTCTAGTTTTGATAAATAAGTACTACTCATTAGATTCACTTATATATGTTTTGATAAGCCTCCTGAAATTTCAAGTTGGGCTCCCGTAATATAGGAAGAATCCGAAGATCCAAGGAAAGCTATTGCACTAGCAACTTCTTCTGGGTTACCTAATCTTCCTAGTGGAATACCTTTATTTAATGCAAGGTTTTGATACCAATCATTCCTGTTGATTGATTTATCCTCACGATCTTCAAATCGACTCTCCCATTGATTTGTTTTTATTAATCCTAACAAGATTGAATTAAATCTAATTTGTGGTGCGAATTCAACGCTTAAAGATTTAATTAAATTTTGTACTGCAGCCCTAGCCGATGAAGTACATACCATGTGTTGTTCCGGCTGGATTGCAAGAAGTGAATTAACAACAACAACTGATCCATTTTCTTTTTTTAACATCGACTGAAAGGCTTTAATTGGATATATTTGACTAAAAATCTTTAATTCGTATTCACTTTTCCAATCATCGTCGTCAGTTGTATTAAATGTAGAAATCATTCCTTGTCCTGCATTATTCACAAGTAAATCACATTTTCCAAATTGTGATTCAACATCTTTTGAGAATTTATTTACTTCATTTTGATCTAGGACGGATAGTGCTTTTGCAAAAACCTGGTCGTTACTAAATTCAAGCTTCAACTTACTTTCAACTTCCAATAATCGCTCTCTTGAACGAGCGCAAAATGCGACCTTTGCACCTGACTTAAGAAGAATTCTTACCGTTGCAAGGCCAATTCCAGATGTACCACCGGTAACAACTGCTACCTTATTTTTATAATCAAAATTAATCATTATTTACCCTTAGAATTGATTTGATTAGGAAAGCCAGGATCTGGTCTACCCTGCATAGCAGTCCTCTGTGCAGTTGATGGTGGACCCGCTGTCATCCATAAATCCATGGACGCTGGATCATTCCTTGACCAAACCTTAGGTTTGTGTGTTGCCTCATCAATTTGTTGTAACTCAGTTGTAAATTCAACAACAAAGCCGGGTGGAGAAACAAAGTATGCAAAAGGATTGTTACCAGGCCCATGTCGACCAGGTCCCCAGGATACATTGTGACCCGCTTGTTTCATTCTTCCAATACTATGCATAAACTCATCAATTGATGATAAATCAAATGCAACATGATTAACACTTGGATAATTAGACCTTGATAAAGCAATAGTATGATGCTCATTATTACATCTTAAAAAGACCATCTGGTCACCTGAATAATCAGATACACGAAAACCTAATACGGACGTAAAAAAATCTTGTAGCCGTTCCATATCAGGAGTATTCAAAACAACATGTGAAACCTTATCAGGGTAACCCCACTTTTTATTGTTAGTTAACTTAAGTGCATCAGTTCGAAATCTTAGGCGACGGTTATCAGGATCTAAAATTTCAAAACCATACCCACCAGCAAAATCATTAAACTCTCCTGGTTTGCTAATTATTGTGCAATTTTGTTTAACAAGTTGCTTGAAAAGAGCATTCATTGAGGAACGATCTTTTGTTGAAAAATGAATATATTCAATTCCAAAAACTGGATGATTGATTAGGCCATAGGCTATAGGTTCTGAACCATTACCTCGAAAAAAAACTTCGTCATTTTCAGAGTGAGAAAGCCTTAATCCCCAGAGATTCTCAAAAAAAGAGCAGCTCTCTGTTACATTAGGCCCACGCATTACAATTCCTCGTAGCCCATCAATAAGAGAAAAGTTGGTCATAGTTTCATCCTGTAGAAGTTATTAAAAAGTTAGATTTTGCTAATTTTTTTAAAGATTTAGCAAAGTTTTTTGGAGATTGTTGATAAATTGCATGACCCGCTCCTTGAAGTTCAGTGAAATTGCTTAAAACAACTGAATTAAGTGTCTCATAGGCCTTAAGAGATGATTCTGGTGTGGTAATTATATCTTCAGCTCCAACGACAACATCAGTTGGACAATTTAATTTAAGTGCATCTTTCAATAATTCACCAGAAGCAAGCATCTTAACTGCCTGAATGTATCCAGGTATATTTATTCGCATCATTTCTTTGATAACTTTTGAGACAATGATTGGGTATTCATCTGGGTTGGCTACAAGCCTACTAGCGCGCCTTTTTGCAAACTTTTCTACTCCTAATAATTCAAGTTCATCAATTCGTTCTTGGGCTTTCGAGTCAAGAGTTTCATTTACTGTTTGACCATAACCCAATGCTGGAGATGCAAGCAGCAGTTTTGAAACATTTTTTGGGTAGTTGGCAGCAAAGCTTGTGGCGATTAACGCACCTAGTGAATGTCCAACTAAAAGAGGAGATTTTAATTTGAGTCTATTAAAAAAATTCTTAAGAGCCAAAGCATAATCTTCAGCAATTGGCCAGTCTGGTTTTAAAGGCTCCGAGTTGCCATATCCTGGAGCATTCCATGCGATTAATCTCCAGCTGTCTGGCAATTCTTTGATCAGTGACTCAAAAGATAATGCATTTGAGCCAATTCCATGAAGAAGGACAACTTCAAGTTCGCTATGACCTTTTCTTTCAAAAAACTCAATTGGTCCAGATTTGTGATGACTTAAATTATTCATAAAATTAAGAAAAGACAAAGCCATTATTAACAGTCAGAAGTTGGCCAGTAAGGGTTAATGCTCCTTTCGTCAAAAGAAAGCTTATTGTTTCAGTAATATCTTCAGGTGCTTGAGGACCAGGAACGGCGCGATTTTCATTATAAAAACTGTGTCTAGTTGCAGGAACATCATTAGTTGAGTCAGTAGTTAAAATCCCTGGAGCAACAGCAGTTATACCAACTTGGTCAGAGCCAAACTCTCGTGCAAGAGATTTTGTCATAGATATGATTGCACCTTTGCTAGCGACATATGACAACAATAATGGCGCACCCCAAATAGCTGTATCAGATGCAATATTTACTACCCTTCCAGAGCCAGAAGCGCGTAATAGTGGCGCAGCTGCCCGAGTCATTAACCAGGTTCCTCGTACATTTACACGCATAACTTTATCCCAGGTGTTTAGGTCAATTTCTTCAAATGAAACTCCACCAATCCCTGTAGCAATAGCCGCATTGTTAACCAAACCGTCTAGTTTGCCATCAAAAGTTTTAGCAACATCTTTTAGAAGAGCTTCAATGGAATTTGGATCTTCTATATCTACATGAAAAAAGTGAACACCTAGTTTATTTGCAGTGCGTCGACCTTCTTGAGCATCTATATCTGCAATAATAATCTTAGCTCCGTGCTCGGAAAGACATTTGGCAATTTCTGCGCCTAATCCACGTGCACCGCCAGTCAACAATATTGAGCGATTATTAAGCACTATGACTTGCCCTCGATGTTTAGCTCAAAGTCAACATTTGATTTTGCTAGCTTCAAGAGAGTTTGGCGAATACGATTTACACCAACATCATGTTGGTATAACTTTTCATTGCCACGTACATTATCTGACATGGCCTCTAATATTTCTCGATCCTGCTCTAAGACTGTCCAGTGCTTTGATTCCAGCTCTGTTCGATAAAGAAATCTCCAAGAATCACGTTGGATGCCACTGACCTCTCTCATGCGCCAAAAAAATACCTTGCAAGTGTGTTCATTAATAGGTGTGACAAACCCTACTATACGCATATTTCCTCCTGGGCCTGCGGCTGAAGGGTAGGGTATATCTAGGAAGCAAAACATTGTGCCAGTATGAATTTCAAACTCTGTCCAATCAAAATTTTCATTTAACTGTTCAGTACGACTAACGATAAACCCGTTCTCGGTATGATCAACCTTCAATAAATCTTCTTTAGCGCCGTATGCAAGCGTAAAACTTTCTGCGTGTAAGTATGATCCATGCATCGGATCAGCAAGATTGTCTAGAGCATATCTGTAATTTGTTTTCCATACTGCGGTACATAAAAAACCTGACCAACTATCTGAAAGAAATTCTTTTGGAAACACCAGACGTGGTGCTTTTGCGTTTTCAGCAGAAGGCATATAGATAAAAATAGCGTCATAAATTTCTTGAACCTCAAACGCTCTAACAATCTTTTGTCCTTCAAATGCGCAGTTCTGCACAGCTGGAACACTCACAACAACACCTTCTCCACTAACAACGATTCCATGATAACGGCAGGAAATATGTCCTTCATGAAGTCTTCCAAATGATAATGGCGCACCTCTATGAGGACACTGATCTTTAATGCAGTGAACTTTTTCATTGTCACCACGCCAAAGTACAAGTTTTTCTCCGAGTACTTCAATGCCAAGAGGTGAAATGCTTTTCACTTCAACTGATTTGGCTACAGGGTACCACTGCCCCAATATTCCACTATTAATTCTATTTTCAATTAATGCGCTTCTATCTAAATCTGGCATAAATTACACTCCTGATGCATTTTTGTTAATTCTCTGGTCGTTTAATTTTAGAAATCGGATGACTTTCTGGATAAGTAGGTGTCACGGGTTTTGGACTGCCAATCATGACACACATCAGCGCCTCCTCAACACCTTCATTACGCAACCCGCGATAAACGCCAGGTGGAACTGAGATTACATCTCTTTCTGTCAAAACTGTTTCTACTTCCTCACCTTTGTGCTCAAAAAATAATCTAATTTTTTTACCCTTTAGAATAAAAAATACTTCTTCTGCATCATGGTGAATGTGGAGTGGCCCTTCACAACCAGCAGGCAAAACCATAGTTGAGAATGTGAAGTGATCTGCTGGAATAACATTCGGGTCCGATGTAACCCCCGCACCACCTGTTCCAATATATCGCATTTGAGCACGCCTGTACTTGGGATCAAAATCAGCTTGAAATTTCAATGCATCCCAATCTAATGTTCGAGTTTCATATCGAGCAGTACGACTCTCAATCCATTCCTTAAGGCTTTGATTGCCTGGGATCAGCGCATTCTGAGTATCTATTTCTGGAATCTCTGACATAATTTACCTTTTATTTATAATTATTATTAAACCTCTTAAGGTTTCAAATTGACCACCAGGGATCACAAAGAACCTTGATATATTTTTAAATTCAAGCGCCAAAACCGTTTTCCTTATAAGCTAAATCTAGCTGATTATTAGTTTCTATAAGCTCCTCATTAAGCAAGTCAATTGTCCAGTCCTTTAGGCCGCTTCGTGGTGCAATAACTTTCATACTCGAAAGAGCAGCAGCAACATCTTTGAAATCATGAACTCCATTCTCAAAAATACTCATCAAAGCTTTAGCGAGTGCTTTTTCATTAGTATCTAAATCTCGCCCTTGGGATTGATTAGCTAAATTTGCACTATGTAAAGAGTCTGCATTTAATTCTACGTATTCTTTTTTCATATTTCACCTTAAGTTATATATGTTCATATATGAACAATGTGTTCATGTTTTAATTATACTTCAACTAAACCAACAACATCCTTTATTTCTTGTTCGGACCATGCGGTTCCCTTCAGGCCTGATGGGTTGGAACCAGAGACTTACTTCGAAGGGCAATTTGCCGGTCAATCAGCAAATGCATCATCGCCATTTTCTGCGATGTTGCAGCGGGATCAGCCCACCGGTTATCCAACTCATCCGGATCCTCGCCAAGATTAAAAAGCTCTCCAAGATCAGACCCTTCAAAAACGCTCATCCGCCAACTGTCATGAACGAGCGACCAGAAAGCGGTACGCCCATCGTCCGATGCCATCACGAAGCCGGAATCCTCGATCAGTACAGGTAAGTTTTTGACATCATCAGCCAAAAGATCACGACCCTGCATTCCATACGGGACTTTCAGACCCGCTTTTTGCAGAAGCGTGGGCGCAAAATCGATCGCACTACCTTGAATTCCCGTGACGTCCATCCCGCGATTTACCGGATCGGACCAGATCAGCGGCACACGGATCAGCCCGTGACTGTGAACCCCGCCTTTAAGAACGGTGCCATGATCACCCATATAGTCGCCGTGATCTGACATGTAGATGATATTGGTGTTTTCGGATTTGCCCGTATTCTTCAGGGCTTGCATCACAACGCCAACTTGTTCGTCAATCATGGTGATCGCACCGTAATTCAGCGCGATCATGCGGCGCGTGGCCTCATCATCAGTATGAAATGGCCAGAACTCATCGGGTTTTTCCGCGCCAATTTCATAGATCCGCTGAATATGGTTAGGTAAATCGCTTCTGGCGCTGGTTCGATGACCAAAACTTTTTGGCAGCGGGATGTCCGCAGGATCATAAAGATCAAAATAGCGACCTGGGGGTGTAAATGGGTGGTGAGGATCTGGAAAAGACACGACAAGAATGAATGGAGTGTCGTCCTGTTCCTCCAGAAATTCGCAAGCCTGCTCACCAACATATGACGTTGGATAATGTTCCTCGGACAGTGCTGTGCGCCAGATTTGTGGCGTTTCCGGTGAACCGTCTTCCAACGCCCCAGCCCGTCCGCGTGGGTCTGGCGCACCAGCTAGTTTGCCTTTCAGCCAGCCAGAATAGTGTCCCTCAACCTGGTCACCGTGCCCAATGCACAAGCGAACGTGATCAAATCCATAGTAGGGAAGTGGCAATTCCTTATTAGGGTTCTTGATCCAGCTTGTTCGAATTTCACACTCATATTCCGAACCCCGCCGTTGCGATCTTAAGGCTAGGTTGTAGGGCCCGTTTGGTTCTTCGCCCTTCCCATTTGATTGAGGTAACTTTGCCTCAATCGGTGAGACGTTCTGAAAGTGTGCTTTGCCCACAAGACCTGTTCGATAACCACTAGATCGCAAGACATCCGCGTAGGTCGTGCAATCCAAGCCGAGTGGTATACCGTTTTGCCTGCACCCGTTGACCGACGTCAACTGCCCCGTTGCAAGTGCTGCGCGGTTTGGTTGGCAAATTGGATTTGCGACATAGAAATTATCAAACCGCGTTCCACGATTTGCAATCGCATCGATATTTGGAGTCCGTACGATGGGATTCCCATAGCAACCTAAATGATCAGCCCTTTGTTGGTCTGTCATAAAGACAATGAAGCTAGGTCGTTCATTTCCCATGTTGTGGTTCCTTTGTCACCTTATCTGATCTCTATATTCGGCAATCGGCTTCAATGGTCCCCACATCCGTGCAGAAAAACGGTGCTCACCCTCTTTGTACACGGTGGTTTCTTGCAAACGTTCAAACCACTTTGAAACAAGGGGCAAATCGCCAAATACGGTCTCTTCGCAAAGGTACTTCAAACGGTCGAAAATCCCCGCTAGGGCAACGTCGGCGAGCGTCAATTGCTCACCACATATCCATGAGCCGTTAAACCGGGACAGTTCTTCTTCCAGAAGCACCATGTATTTCCTTAGTCCGGCACGGGCGCTCACGTCTTTAGCGTGATCCACCGGAGCGGTAACCCGGCGCAAATAATCATCGGCTAAGGCCTTATCAGGATGGCGATGTGACCACTCCTGTAGCTGTTCCAATCCAAAACCTTCAACTCTCAATTTCATCATAGAATTGAAGCTGAGCGTTACGATGTGGCCAAATAGATGATCCTGTTCGATATACATCCACTTGCGCATTATTGACGCCAAGTACGGGTCATCCGGCCGAAGCGGAGGAGTTGGATATGCGTCCTCAAGATATTCGACAATCACATTGGATTCCGTGACGACTTGGCCGTCTTCAACAAACGTCGGAACAGTTCCCGATGGGTTCAACGCAAGATATTCAGGCTGAAAATGATCGAACTTCCAGCTTTCGATGAAAACTTCATCCCACGGCAAGGATTTTGCCGCCAGCACCATGCGAACTTTCATACAACAAGGACTGTCACCAAATTGGTAGAGTTTTCGATCGGTCATTTGAACATCAGATCCACTGGATATGTCACAATTTCGGGAATGAAGAACAGCAAGAGGATTGCGATAAAGTCGCAGATGACGAAGGGCACAGCGGCTCCGTAAATATCACGCATTGTTGTGCCTTTTGGCGCCACGGCTTTCATCACGAATAGAGCCGCGCCAAATGGGGGTGAGGTCGCACCGGTTTCAATAGCAACCAAATACATCGCCGCGAACCAAATCGGATCGAACCCAAACTGTATCACGATGGGAATGAATATCGGCAACGTGATCAGCATTATGGGCAAGGGCCCCATAACCATGCCCATCAAAATCACGAGCATGATCATCAAGAAAACAATGGCTGCATTGGAGATATCAATCGACATCACGGCATCAATCATGCCGTAGGTTGCGCCAGTGAACGCCAAGAGCTGCGAAAACGTTATGGCCCCAGATATGATCAGCAATACCATCACCGAAATATTGGCGCTGGAAAACATTGTGTCGCCAAAAACCTTGAACGTCAGTCGCCGTTTCAGGGCTGCCAAAATAAGGACCGAAAAGGCGCCAGTGGCCGCTGCTTCACTTGGCGTTGCTATCCCTAAGAAAATGACGCCAACGACGGAAAAAATCACAAATGTGAGTGGCAGGATATTAATTGCTGTCGCAGACAGTTTTTCAGAAAGAGAAACCTTTGGCACGTCGAATGAGGGCGCTAGCTCTGGTTGTAGCCGGCAGCGTCCAAGGATATAGATGATGTACAGCAGCGCCATCAACAGACCCGGAATAATGATGCCGATTAGGATCCGGCGGATTGAGAGTTCGGCGATGACGCCGAGCACAACTGCCAAAGCCGAAGGCGGGATCATAATTGCCAGACCGGACGAACCCAGGATCGGACCAAGCGACATCGGTTTTTTGTAGCCTCGCTTTTCCATCTCTGGCGTTAGCGACGATCCAAGCAACGCGATGGACCCCATCGAATTGCCGGTTAGGGTTGAAAAGAGAACACCACCTCCGACAGCCATTAACGCCAAACGTCCACGCAACCGCCCGAACCATTTATCGAGCGTGTCCATTAGATCAATTGCGATACCGGACCGGAACATCGCCTCGCCCATAATCATGAACAGGGCGATGGGTATCAGCACGAAACTAGACACTGAATCAACCGTATTCAGAACGAGTTGCTTAATGCCCGGCAAGCCACCCATCAGGACAAACGATGCAACAATGTTAACCGCGAGAAATGAAAACGCGACCGGCAATCCTACAAACATCAGGACAAAGAGTGGGCCAAGAATAATGGCGATTATATAGTACCATTCCATGACTATAAAGCCTTGCCTTTTAGAGTGCGGATAAACTGCTCTAGGAACTGGATGGCCATCAATCCGGCACCCAATGGCAATGCTGCGGTCAGCCACCAGCTATAGGGGCGCATCACGGTGATTTCCCGGACGCCAAGCCCATATTGATCAACAACAACTATTACTCCGACAATTGCCAGAACAGCACAGACCAGAAAACCTATTACGGAATTCAACGCTTGAAATATTAACCGCCAGGTATTCGTGAAACTAGTGTAAACAATGTCGATAACCACATGCTTATTCTTCTCGAGCAAATAGGGAGTCCCAAGGAATGTGATGTAAAGAAGTGAGTACTCACTGGTTTCTAAGACCCAAAGACGCGAGGAAGCACCAAGTGCACGCCCAGAAACCTCAAAGCAAATTATGGTAGCGATGAAGAAGAGGAGTGCAGCGCCAAGGATTGCACAATACAAATTCAAGCGGCTGAAAAAATGACTCAACTTAGCAAATGTGCTGTACAAGTTTTTTACTCCTGTAAAACAGAGGTGGAGCCAATGTTTGCTTGGCTCCACCTAACTTTCGTTGCCCGTGCGCTATTTGTCCAGCATTCCACGCAGCTCGGCAGCAACTTCGTCGCCGGCATTTGCAGCCGTGACAGCCCATGCGGCATCCATTGCCAATTGCTCATAACGTGCGGCTTCATCAGCTGGCAGTACCAAAATCTTGAACCCAGCGGCTTTCATCTGTGCGATGTTATCGGTGATATCGTCACCCCAGATGTAGTCCATACGCGGTGCAAAGTCATCACGAAGGAACGTTGTCAGCCGTTGCTGCAAATCGGTCGACATCATGCCCCATGTGTCCTTGTTAATCAGGACCGGGAAGCCAGCGCGGTAAACACCGGGGAAAATCACTGTCTTGACCAAGCCTTCGAATTGTTTGGCTTGTGCAAGTGGGCCTTGCATGTATCCGTCAATCGTTCCACGCTCCATCGCCGTGAAAATATCTCCCATCCCCATCACGATCGGCTCTGCACCTAGGGCCTTGACGATTGGTAGCAAAGTTGGGAATACACGGATCCGTTTCCCTATCAGATCCTCAAGACTTGACACTTCTTCGCCCATGTAGATCACAAAATTCAGCTGTGTCGCTGGAATTTCACCGAGAAAGATAAGGTCTTTTTCGGCGTGAAGTTCCGTCATGCGTTCATGGTAGTTTGTCGCTGCGATCTCAGCGTAAGTCTTGTACGACAGGTTCATGGTTCCAGAGGTTGGCACCAGGCCCTGATAATAGCTCGGGCTGGTATAGGTCATATCGACTGAGCCATTGCGCACGCCCTCGGCTTGTTTGAATGGTGGCATAACTTCGGGGCCACCGCGCCAGTTAATCTCAATTTCGCCAGCGAATTTTGTATTCACTTCATCAACGAACATCTTGAACGGTTTGTTGATGTAAACCGGCTTTGGTGCCAGCGACACGGCGTCAATCTTGACGACATCTGCCAAGGCCGGCGTCGCTACAAGCGATGCCGCAATGAATGCGCTTGCAATGAATGCGCTTTTTAGAAAGTGTTTCATGGTTTCTCCTTATGGTTGGTTGTTAGTTCACTTTAAGTGATATATGTTCATCTATGAACAATGTGTTCATGTTTTAATCATACATCAACTAAACCAAAAAAATAGATTAATTTTGAACCTAGTTAAAGTCCAAATCCTCTCTGATGTGTGAGGGAGGGATTTATGTTTTTATTACACACTTATTACACACTTTATGGAATATGTTGTCGAAGTAGGGGTTATAGAG
>Ga0209554_1001701_pt1 | contig 16312 bp, 12 predicted proteins | sample MarorgKNORR_S2LV_5_FD_188221 | JGI IMG/M metagenome (GOLD analysis project Ga0209554, IMG submission 188221) | Marine microbial communities from the Southern Atlantic Ocean, analyzing organic carbon cycling - Bottom_A/KNORR_S2/LV (SPAdes) (version 2) | ecosystem: Environmental > Aquatic > Marine...
GACCGTGCAAATCGTTCCTGAACAACCGTTGGACATGGTAGCCAGTCTGGAGAGCGGGCAAGCCCACCGCTGGAAAAAGGAGGACGGCTGGCACACCAGTGTCGTCCAAGGCAACTACATCAAGATACGCCAGACGGACGATTACATCGAGTACCATTGCGCGCCCAACTCGGAAGAGTCGATACTGCCCCTGATGCGCAGCTATTTCAGGATGGATGACGATCTGGACGACGTCTACTCTGAAATCACCCGGGACGACCGGGTCGCCACCATGGTGGACCGTTACCCTGGGCTGCGGCTGCTGCGCCAGGAGCCTTGGGAATGTTTCATCGCGTTCATCACCTCCGCCAACTCAAATATCCCCCGTATCCACCAAGGGATGGAGAAGATGGCGGCAAGCTATGGCACCCCGATACATATGGACGGGTCGGTGCGCCACGCCTTCCCCGACCCGGATCAATTGGCCGGCGCCGGGGAGATGGGATTGCGCCAACTGGGTTTGGGATTCAGAGCCCCCTACGTGGACCAAGCGGCACAACTCGTTGCCGGAGGACGTCTGAACTTGGATGCTCTGGTAGACCTGCCCTATGAAGACGCCAAAGCGGCCTTGATGGAATGCAAAGGCATCGGGCCGAAGATAGCCGACTGCATCGCCGTCTTCTCCTTGGACAAGCTGGAGGCGTTCCCCATAGACGTTTGGGTCCGTAGAGCCTTAGGCGATTGGTACTTCCCCGGCCAGAAGCCACCCCCCGACCGGGTGCTACTGGAGTGGGCTCAAGGCTACTTCGGTCAGTACTGCGGCTACGCCCAGCAATACCTCTTCCACGGTCGGCGGCTGGAGAAATAAAACGAGGTCTACCGGTGGGGTTTCGACTGCGTCCTTAGATAACCCCTTGTTCCCTCAGCCGATCGAGTCTTGTGGCGTCCAGTCCCAGAAAATCGCTGTAGACTAATTCGTTGTCATGGCCTAGAGGCACCGATCCCCTCCATATCTGCCCAGGGGTCTGCGAGAATTTGGGGGTCACGCCGACTCCCTTGACCTTTCTTCCCAGTTGCTCGTCCTCCCATTCGATGTGGACATTGCGCGCCTGATAGTGGGGATCCTCGGCCATATCTTTGGCGGACTTGATGGGCGAGCAAGCTACTTGAGCAGCGTTCATGACCTCCACGACCTCCTGAACCGTGCGCTCCTCTACCCAGCCGCGCAGGATAGCATCGAATTCTATTCCGCCAGGGGATTCCAACTCCGTCGCAGCCTCCCGCCATTTTTCCTCTGCCGGGTCAAGCCCCAGGACGCGGCATACCCGGCCGTACACCGTTCCTACGGCCATGATGACCACCAGGCCATCCTTGGCTGAGTAGGCGTCGGAGGGCTGTAGGGCTCCGCTTCTATTGCCGGACCGTTCCCGCAACGTCCCCTCTTCGAACCACTGGACCATGTTACCGCCAAGGGTTTGGTGGATGGCCTCGAATTGGGACAGGTCAATTACCTGCCCTTCTCCGGTGCGTTGGGCAGAGATGTACGCCGCCAATGAGGACCATAGACAGCAATAAGCCGCCATGTAGTCCGCCATTAAAGGAACAGATCTCATCGGAGGTTTTGGGTCCGGAGAGCCAGTCAGATACATCATTCCGCCGAAGGCCTGGCCAATCATGTCGAAAGACGCCCGGCCCAGGTAGTCAGGATCTCCATCCTGACCGTAGCCGGACACATGAGTGATAACGATTCTGGGGTTGGCCCTGAGGACCGTTTCATCATCCAGACCCCAACTGTCATAGGTACCTGCTTTAGAACTCTCCATCCAAATGTCAGCCTGAGGAACCAAACCCAGGAACAAGTTTTTGCCTTCAACGGCTCCCATGTCCAGGGTGATGTGAAACGTGTTGCGACGCTCCGCGACCCAGCCACTATTGACGCTTGCGCCGTTATTGCCTGATATCTTACGGCCGACTGATCTCCAAGAGTCGCCCTGTCCGGGCCGCTCGATATGGATAACCTCTGCTCCCATCTGGGCGGCTAATGCCGCTGCAAAGGGCTCGGCAACAAAGGTTCCGGTGGAAATGATGCGGACCCCTTGAAGGGGTCCAAACTGCTCTGGGACCAATGATTGTGCTCGGGACACCATATTTTCGCTCCTACCTATAATCCACCCCCACAATACCCGATAACCCTGTAAATGTGATTCGGCGCTGAAACTAGGGGCAGTATATGTGGTGAGTTAGGTGCATGGCGAAAATTGATTGTGGAGCTGGATGGAACCTTAGATGACCGGTTTTCTAGCCCAATCTCGAGTGGCGCGGCTACCCGTGTCCGCCCGCACTTACTCAGGCGGCGGTTGCCGGGGTCTTTGGCAGAGTGAATGTGAAGCTGCTGCCCTTGCCCAGACCGCTCTCCACCCAGATTCGCCCTCCGTGGGCTTCGACTATTCCAAGTACGATGCTCAATCCCAACCCGGCGCCGCCAGAGCCCCTGGCGCGGGAAGGGTCCACCCGGTAAGAGCGTTGGAAAATGTGGGGCAACTCACCTTCTGGGATTCCTTCACCGGTATCTCTCACTTCAACCTGGACTTCTTCACCGGCATCGCGGGCCTGGATAGAGATGGTTCCGTCTGGGGGGGTGTAGTGCAATCCGTTCTGCACCAGGTTGTAGAGCACCCGCTGCACCCGTTGTGGGTCAATGTCCACTGGGGAGAGTTCGTCGTCAACGCTGCCGCTCAAGGTGAGTTTTTGCGCCCGGGCTTGGGCCGACATGCTTTCCAGAGTGTCGGAGATCAGATCTTGGACCGAGGAAGTTTCTATTCGAAGCTCCAGCAGTCCGGCATCCAGTTGGGCCAACTCGAACAGGTCGTTGATGAGCTGGTTCAGGTTCTCCACCTCGGTCTGGGTTGAGCGCATGTATCGTTTTACCGTCTGTTCGTCCGATACCACTCCATCATTGATGCTCTCCACCATCGCCTGGATGGAGGCCAAAGGCGTACGCAGATCGTGAGAAACCGCCTGCATCATCTCCCGCCTGTTCTGCTCCAACTCCCGCTCTTTGCTAAAGCTCTCCTCTAATCTTTGGGACATATCGTTAAACGCGGCGGCTAGTTCGCCCACTTCATCTCCCGTCGCCACGGGGACTTTGACTTCCATGTTGCCGGCATTGAAGCTACGCACGGCGTCCAGCAGCTCATGTATCGAATCGCTGACCGTACGAGACACGGAAAGGGCCACGAAAACCGACATGCCCAACGCAAAAGCCAGCAGACCGCCGAGCAATACCAAATCATGGGGAGACAGGAACATCAAAAACGCGGTAAAGCCCACGTTGAGCAACGCCAGAACCGCCGTCAGGACCGCCATCAGAACGATCTTGGCCCGTAGCGACCCTATCCAGCCGGGCAGATTCCAGCGAGTCAATCCTAGGGCCGCCGCGACGGTAAGGCCACCGGATGCAAGCAAGAACCCGGCCATCGCAACCAAATCACTTAGGGGTGGTCTGAGCAACACTAGAGTGAGCAGCAGCAACAGTCCGGTTAGTCCCACCAACGTAGCCAAGGCCCCGGATATCGCGCGCCAACCCGGTCTCATGCCGGCGCCCCTTCAAACTTGTAGCCCACTCCCCACACCGTCTTGATAAACCTTGGCCGCTCAGGATTAACTTCTACCTTTTCCCGGAGGCGGCGGATGTGTACCGTGACGGTACTTGAGTCGGCGGCAAAGGTGAAGTCCCATACCTGATCCATCAACTGACTGCGGCTAAAAACCTGACCGTGGTTGGCGGCCAAGAATCGCAGCAGATCGAACTCCTTGAGCGTCAGGTTCACTTCATCTCCGCCAACGGTTACCTTCCGGCCTTGAGGATCAATGACCATCCCACCGAAGCTAATCGCGTCTCCGGAGAGCTGAACGGGCGCGGCATCGACTCGCCGAAGCACTGCTTTGACTCGGGCCACCAACTCCCTGGGACTGAAGGATTTTACCATGTAGTCGTCCGCGCCCATCTCCAAGCCCACCACCCGGTCGGTCTCCTCACCTCTAGCAGTAAGCATGATGATGGGCACCTGGGTTTCGCGGCGGAGTTGCCGGCACACTTCCAGACCGTCTTATAGAGGGGAGCATCAAGTCGAGCACGATCAGGTTGGGGGCCCATTCCCGGGCCAGCCGCAAACCATCAGCTCCGTCGGCTGTTGAAGCCACCTCATATCCTTCGCGGACGAGGTAGCGCTCGACTACTTCAGTAACGGTCGGCTCATCATCGACTACCAATATTCGACTAGCCATGGCTCCACAAACTCGCCCTTGAATCAGTTTTTTTAGGTGCGTTTCAGTATACACCGCAGTCCCCCGGCCGCTTTTTCATGGGGTATTACTTGAGGACATTAGCACCCAAACCTTGCCAGGAAGTGAAGAATCTTACGGAATTATTAACCAGGCACTAACCAGGCTCGGAAAGCCCAAAATATAGTCGCCAATCACGCCGCCCGAAATAATTTCCCCACACCGGGAAATGTTAAGAATCTCGTAATATTCGCAATGGTCCGGCAACATCTCCACCGGATACTTGAGCCATCCAACCAGGAGGTGATGCCTTGCTAACCCAAAAAGCCAGACGGATTCTACTCCCCGCGATCTCCGCGTTATTTCTCGCTCTTGTCCTAGCCTGTAGCGCAGAAACCGCTCCTGTATCTCCCCAGCGTCAGCCCGTCAAAATAGTGACCGAAGCCACCACACCACAGGAGGTAACTTCCCAAGACCCTATGGAGAAGACCGGTGAGTCCATGTCCAGTGAAACCATGGCGAAGACCGGCGAGTCCATGACCAGTGAAACTATGGCCAAGACCGGCGAGTCCATGTCCAGCGAAACCATGGTCAAGACCGGCGAGTCCATGACTGGTGAAACCATGGCGAAGACCAGCGAATCCATGTCCGGTGAAACTATGGCCAAGACCGGCGAGTCCATGTCCGGCGAAACTATGGCCAAGACCAGCGAGTCCATGTCCAATGAGACCATGGAGAAGACCGGTGAGTCCATGACCAGTGAAACCATGGCGAAGACCGGCGAATCCATGTCCGATGAAACCATGGCCAAGACCGGCGAGTCCATGACTGGTGAAACTATGGCCAAGACCGGCGAGTCCATGTCAGGCGAAACCATGGCCAAGACCGGCGAGTCCATGTCAGGCGAAACCATGGCCAAGACCGGCGAGTCCATGACTGGTGAAACTATGGCGAAGACCGGCGAGTCCATGTCAGGCGAAACCATGGAAGTGGTCGGCATCTCAGGATACGAGACCTTGGTTCTGAACTTGTTCGATATTCAGCCGTTGCAGAATGGCTTCCATTACGAAGGCTGGGCCATCGTGGACGGAAAGCCCGTTACTACCGGCAAATTCAACGTCGGAGCAGGCGGAGAACTGGTCGCCCTTAACGGGTCGCCGATACCACAAGGGTCATTCGCAACCGGCGTGGACCTGAAGGATGCGACTGCGGTGATCATCACCATCGAACCCGCCGGAGACAACGACACCATCCCGGCCAGCACCCACTATTTGTCGGGGAGCGTCTCCGAGGGGCAAGCCAGCTTGAGCATCGGCCATGGCGCCGCTCTGGGCGATGATTTTTCCGGAGCCGCCGGGACTTACATCTTGGCCACACCCACCGACGGGGACGGCAACAATGAGAACAGCGGCATTTGGTTCTTGGACCTGTCAAGCGGAACGCCAGCGGTGGGGCTTGACCTGCCAACGCTGCCCGACGGATGGGTCTATGAAGGATGGGTGGTCATTGACGGAACACCGGTCAGCACCGGCAGATTCACGCAGATGGACCAAGGCGATCTGGCGGCGCCTTACAGCGGTCCGGAAAGCGGCCCCCCATTCCCCGGTGAAGACTTCCTCTTCAATGCGCCGGAAGGGCTAACGTTCCCGGTGGACCTGGCGGGAAAGGTAGCGGTTATCTCGGTTGAGCCGTCTCCCGACGACTCACCGGCGCCATTCGCCTTGAAGCCTTTGGTGAGCGTCATCCCCGCAAACGCGACTGACCACTTCAATTATTCCATCGGTACTCCGGAAGCGGCCTTTCCCAGAGGAAGCGCGAGCATCGACAGCGGCGACATGTCCAAGACAATCCAAGCCAGCGGTTAGTCGAAGATCCGCTTAGACCTATAACCGTTTCGAAGTAAGTTTGTCATGCTAGCGAAAGGGTCCGCGGAAATCCGCGGACCCTTTTCTTTGCTAAATTCAGCGTTTCGACTCGAAATAATTTCGCTGACTGCTCCGGCCGTCAGCCTTGACCACTACGGTTTCAGCACCAACTTCCCGAAGAAGTTCTGCCCTTCCATCACCTGGTGGGCCGCGGCGGCTTCGGCCAGGGGATATACCTGGTGGACAACGGGGTGGATGACTCCCCGATTGAGCGTTGACGTAATCTCGTGCATGTCCTGCTTAGTGCCCATGAAGATACCGAATATCTCGATCTGCCGGCTGAACAAAAGCCCCAGATGAAGCTCGGTGCGCAGGCCCGTGGTAGCACCGCAGATGCCGTAACGGCCGCCCGCCCTCAGGGAACCAAAGGCCTTGGGGAAGAAATCGGCGCCAACGTGGTCAACCACCGCGTCGACTCCCCGTCCGCCGGTTAGTTCTCTAGCCCGTTCGGTGATGTCCTCTTCGTTGTAGTTAATGACCTCATCGGCCCCCAATTCCTTGGCTTTGGCGGCTTTTTCCGGGGTGCTGGTGGTGGCGATCACCCGGGCGCCGATGGCCTTGGAGGCCACTTGGATCGCGGCGGTTCCCACACCAGCGGAGGCGGACAACACCAGGACCGTTTCCCATGGCTTAAGTTGGATCTTGCGTTGGAGCATGTTCCAAACCGGCAAGTAGGTTGTTGGCACCGCCGCGGCCATCTCATAGGTAACGTCGTCGCCGATGGCGTGAACGTTGGCCGCGGGAACCGCGACCGCTTCAGCGTAACTGCCGTCGATGGCGCTGCCCATGAACTGGGGCTTGGGGCAAAGATCGTCATGTCCCGCCAAACAAGCCTGGCACTGCCCGCACGTGATCTTGGGGTTGACCAGCACCCGGTCTCCCACGCTAAAGCCGCGCACTTCTGAGCCAACCTCGGTTATCTGTCCGGCGCAGTCGCCGCCTAGGATCAAAGGCGGGGGGAATTCCCGTTGCAGGCCGCGGTCGCCGTTCCGAGTATAGAGGTCCAGCCGGTTCAGACTTGATGCCCCTACTTGTATCTTTACCTGCTGGGGCAGTGTAGCCGGCTCAGGCCTTTCGCCGTGGGTCAGGACTTCAGGCCCGCCGTGGGCCTCTATGTATACAGCTTGCATATAAACGCGTCTCCGAATGTATTAGATGTCCATGCCATAGGTGGTTCTACGAGCTCACCACGAATGGCAGCGGTCTTCTTCCCGTTCGTCTTGAGCTTGTCGAAGGACCCTCGCTCAGGAAATTGAAATGACTTCTGGCAAGATCTCAGGGTCTTCGCCCAAAGTAGCAGTCATCACACAGGAACACAATAGCCAGGGCCTCTTCGTGGCTGCCCAGGCGGCCGCACTTGGGCACATTGCTGTCCTTGCTCCAGGGCTGGTGAAACTTCCCGCCGCACATCTGGCAGGTAGTTTGGTGCACCCCGTCCAGGTCATCGCCGCAGATGACACAAGACTCTGGCTCCAATTCTTCATTCGTTGCCAAACCGTTCTCCTTGAGCCAGAAAATCCTTGGCCATTCGCCTTTCGTCTTCGACAGTGCTGATTCTTCCGTCTAACTTGGCATTTCTTAGTTCTTTGAGTATCTTCCCTATCACGGTACCTTCCGGAACGCCTAACGCCAGCAAGTCCCGTCCGTTCAGCTCCGGCGACAAGTATCGAAACTCCCTGAGATAACGTCCCAGCCGCTGTGCCGCCAACGGTTCATCGGTCACCCCAGCCACCGTCAACACGGCGGCGTCAGTGAATGACTCGACCATTTCAACCACCTGCGACGCCGGGATGGACTGGACGGCCAATCGCGATTCTAGTTGCCTTAATTCAACCGTATCCCGGACCAACCGAGCCCAATCTGAGGGCATGTTAAATCGGCTTATCACCCCTTCTGCATCGCCGGGCGTCAAAGGGTAACTCAGAGCTGACAGGTAAGAAAGCGGGAACCGGCTGCCGGAGCTTTCACCGGAGCCGGGTTTATTGATCGAGCCCTGGATCGAGTCTTGCACGATGGCCGCTGATCGTTCCACGGCTTTCGCCTGGGTAAGAGCAGGGTGTATCCCAGCTAAGATACCCAAACAAACAGACCGGGTAACGGCCAGTTCCGGACGATCTTCTTCAAATATTCTCTCCAGTTCATGGCGCAACCGGTCTCCGCTGACGGTGGACAAGCATCCGTTGACGACGGCTTCTTCGAGTCGGACCAGGGTACCGGCTTCGATGCGAAAACCCAAACGTTGCTCGTATCTCACCGCTCGCAGCAGACGCGTTGGGTCATCGATAAAGCTCGCGTCATGCAACACGCGGACCACCCCAAGGCGCATGTCTTCCGCGCCGCCATGGGGGTCCAAAATCTCTGGGCTTTCCTGACCCAACGGCAGGGCCATGGCGTTGATGGTAAAGTCCCGCCGGGCTAGGTCGTCATCGATGCTGGATGGCGTCACGTCAGGAAGGGCGCCGGGGCTGGGGTAGGTTTCCCGCCGGGCCGTCACTAGATCGGTGGTCGCGTCTTCAATAACCACGGATGCGGTCCCAAAGCTGGGATGGACCACTAAACGGCCATCCATCTCCTCCGCCAGCCTGGCGGCCAATGACGGCGCGTCTCCCTCCAGAACAAGGTCCAGGTCTTTGATGGGCATTCCCATCAATATATCCCTGACCGGCCCTCCCACCAGATACAACGGAAGGCTCTGCTCAAGGGCTATTTCCCTTAGTTTCAGGAAGACCGAAAGGCTAGCGCCGGTTAAGCTGCGCAATACAGCGTCAAAGGGGGCATGGATGTGAAGGGGATTCGGCGTGGAGAGCCTCCTACTCGCCGTATTATAGCATGGTGCCCACCGGATCCTTGTCTCGGAACCTGCATCTAATGCTTTGACAACGCTACCAGGTATGGATACAATCCAATCACGAAATCACCAGGAGGTACTATCGTGGCAGAGGCAAACTTCACGACTTATTACGATTTTCGTTGACCCTTCGTGTACAATGCCGCCATGTGGCTGGCAAAAGTTAGGGAAGCCAAGGACGAGGACATCGAGGTCGATTGGCAACCCTTCTCTCTGTCCCAAGTGAACAGCGACAAAGAATCGGATATCAAGCTTTGGGAGCAGCCGGAGCATCTAGACGGCTCTGACCATACTTTCTTGGCTCACCGGTCCGGTCTTGCGGCCAAGCGACAGGGTAAAGAGGCTTTTGAGTCCTTCTTTATCACCCTGCTCAAGGCCCGGCACGAAGACAAAAAGGACCTGAACGACCCAGTGGTTATGGAAGAAGCCGCAATTACTGCCGGTTTGGATATGGCCCGCTTCCGCGAGGACCAGTCCGACCCTGACCTGCTCCGGGAAATCGGCGAAAGCCACACCAAGGCCATTGAAGAGGTCGGGGCCTTTGGAGTGCCTACATTCGTTTTTGGGGAAGGCAAGGCTGCTTTCCTTAAGATGTTCATTCCCCCGGACGAACAATGCGCCGAGATTTACGATACGCTGATCAAGACCATGAGCGAATTCGCTCACGTGGGCGAACTCAAGCGCCCGCAGCCGCCCTGGCCTCATGGAGTCATCTAGGGAAAAGCCACCAACTGCCCAGCTCCTGGAATCGGCTTTAGGATTGAAGTTTCGAGACCGGGAGCTGTTGCAGCAGGCTTTGGTCCACAGGTCCCTACTGAATGAACAGGGGGGGCAACCTGAGGATTCCTACGAACGACTGGAATATCTAGGAGACGCCGTGCTAGAGCTTACCGTTTCGACGGAGCTCTTCCGGCGTTTCCCCTTTCTTAACGAAGGGACCCTGACCAAACTCAGATCTGCGCTGGTGCGCGGCGAGAGCTTGGCGAAAGTAGCGCGACGTTTGAGCCTAGGGGACTTCCTCTTGCTAGGCAAAGGTGAGGAAAACTCGGGAGGCCGCCAGCGGGATTCCATCCTTGCCGCGGCGTTCGAAGCGGTGGTAGCGGCGGTGTATCTGGACCAAGGATTCGACGAGGCAAGCCGTTTCGTGGCCCAGTCTCTGGACCCGGAGTTGCAACAGATCTGCCAGCAGGGCGCCCCTCCGGATAACCCCAAATCCGACCTTCAAGAGCGCGTTCAAGCCATCGGCCTTTCAACACCTAAATACCGCCTGGCTTCCAGCGAAGGACCCGATCATGATCCCTTGTTCACCGTGGAAGTTCTGGTCGAAGGCGAGGTCGCCGGCGCCGGACAGGGAGGCAAGCGCTCCGACGCCGAGCAGTCCGCCGCCCGGGACGCTCTGAGCAGGATACAGTCTCTGTAGGATGACCTGGGGAAGTGGACCGGTCATTGTAATCGGTATCCGTGTTCGCCTTGGCATCCTAAACGCAAACGATTTGCCGCTAAGTGGGGGGGTCGAATGAAGCTATACCGATTACCTATCGTGATGCACGAACCGGGTGACGAGACGGAAAACAAATACCTGGCTGAGACACCCGCACTTCCAGGCTGCCGCGCGTGGGGAGACACGTCTGCCGAGGCGCTTGAAATCCTCCAAAGCTTAGCGGCGGCGTTTATTGAGTCATACCGCGATAACGGAGACCCGCTCCCGCCAGAAGTAGAATCGGTAGCCTCGGATAATGACGAACCTCGCGTGCTAAGTGAGTTGTTGGTTGCCGTGTGAGATACCGGGAACTAACGCGACGACTCCGAGCTTTGGATTGTGAGTTTGACCGCCAGGCGAAAGGAGACCACGAAATCTGGATCAACATTTCTACCCATGCCAAGACAACGATTCCTATTGGGGCTCTCGAGACCTTAGACGCGGCACAATATCCGCTATCCTCCGTGATTTAGGAATTTCCAGATCACAGTTCGAGAATCGATAGGCGAGCAATCAAGATTGGGGTCAGCTTAGTCCATGCTCAGAATCTTTAAGCGCAATCGCGATGAAAACAAGAAGCAGACCGCGGATGTGGTTCAGGCCAGCCGGGAACGCTGGTTTGGCCGGATCCTCGGCGTGCTCCGCTCCTCCCGTCTGGACGACTCGGTCTGGGAGGAACTGGAGGAGATTCTCATCTCTTCCGACGTTGGCGTGGACGGCTCCCTTAGGATAATCGACGAACTCAAGACCAGGGTGAAAGAGGAAAGACTTGAAGACCCGGACCAGGTTTTCCAGATCCTGAAAGAATCGCTGGTAAGAGATTTGGAAGAAGGCCTCACCGGCGACCCATGGATGGATTCGACGGAAGAAGCGTCTCCTTATGTAATTCTGATGGTGGGGGTCAATGGCGTCGGTAAAACCACCAGCATCGCTAAGCTGGCCCACCATTTCAAGCAGGCCGGCAAGAAGGTCATCCTGGGCGCGGCCGACACCTTCCGCGCCGCGGCGAAAGAGCAATTGGAAATCCTTGCCGAACGGGTGGGCGTAGATGTAATCAGCCACGGTTCAGGGGCTGATCCGGGCGCCGTGGCGTACGACGCCTACCAGGCCAGCAAGGCCCGCGGCGCCGACGTGCTAATCATCGACACTGCCGGACGGTTGCACACCAAGTCCAACTTGATGGAAGAACTCCGGAAGATCAACCGGGTACTGCAACGGCTGGACCCCACGGCGCCTCACCAAGTGATCCTAACCATGGACGCTACGACTGGGCACAATGGTCTAGCCCAGGCCAAGTCTTTCAAAGAAACTGTAAACTGTACCGGCATCTTCCTGTCCAAGCTGGACGGGACTGCCCGAGGCGGAATAGTCCTTGCCATCAAGCAAGAGCTGCAGGTACCGATTCTCTTCATCGGCACTGGGGAGGGCCTGGACGATCTGGCGCCCTTCGACACCAGGGACTTCGTTGACGCATTGTTGGCCCCGGTCAACTGAGCCTGGTGCTCAGCTATCAGCTATCAGCGGTCACCCAGCGGCCGTTGATTAGCCCTTCGTAAACGCAGCATGGTTGACGCCGCCATATGGTTTCTGTCCATTGAGATTCTCGGCCTGTTGGCCCTGCCTCTAAGCTTCGTTCTGTTCCACAGGCTGCCCGATCGTGGTTACACCTTGGCCAAGCCCCTTGCGTTGATTCTGGGGTCTTACACGTTATGGCTACTGGGGCTCAGCCACATCGCGCCAAATACTAGAACCACTATATTTGGGATATTGGTATTGGGCGGCTTGATCGCCGGACTGCTTATCTGGCGGAACCGAGATCCTTTGCTGGCTTTCCTGAAAAGAGAATGGCCCGGCTTGCTGGCAGCCGAAGGGATCTTCCTGGGCTTCTTCATCTTCTGGGCCTTTATCGTGTCGGAAGTCCCGGCCATCAGCCACACCGAGAAACCCATGGACTTCGCGTTTTTAAACGCGGTGCTCCAGAGCCGGTTTTTCCCGGTGGAAGATCCTTGGCTGGCCGGGCAATCCATCAGCTACTACTATTTCGGCCATTTCACCATGGCATTTTTGACCCACCTCACCGGGATAACTTCCAGCATCGCCTACAACCTGTCGGTTTCGTTGGTGCCGGCGATGGCGGCCATGGGCGCATTCGGGCTGGTCAACAATCTCATCCGCCTTTCCGGAGGCAGCCGATTGACGGCTCTTGGATTCGGTCTGATCGCGCCTGCCCTACTGCTTCTGGCCGGGAACCTGGAAGGGGCGTTGGAGTTCATTCACGCCCAAGGGTGGGGCGGCGATGGCTTCTGGGCGTGGACCGGAGTGAAAGGGTTGGAAGCGGGCGCGGCCGGGTCTAGCGCTTTCCCCAACGACTTCTGGTGGTGGTGGCGAGCTACCCGAGTTATAGATACTCTGCAAGCCGGCCTAAGCCTAGACTACACCATCACGGAGTTCCCATTTTTCAGCTTCATCTTGGGGGACCTTCATCCCCACGTGGTTAGCCTGCCTTTCGTGATCCTGGGCCTGTCCCTATGTCTTAACCTCTTCTTGTCCCCAGCCCGATTCGGCCCATCCTGGCTGTGGCGTCACCCGATCGAGTCGGCTGCTGTCGCCTTGCTTATAGGGTCACTGGCTTTCATCAACGCCTGGGACTTCCCTCTGTTAGCAGTATTGTTGTCCATGGTGGTGTTGCTCAAGGCATACGGACAGAATGGTGGCGACCTTTCGAAGGCCACGGCGCGTTCGGCGTTGATGCTGCTTCCCATATTGTCGGTCGCGGTGGTCTTGTTCCTTCCTTTTTACCTAACGTTCGGCAGTCAGGTATCGGGCATCCTGCCTTTAACCGGCGTGAGTACCCGGCCGATCTCTTTCTTCCTGGTGATGGGCTTATTTTTCTTCCTGAGTGTTTCTTTCTTACTTCGCCAGATCAACGGATTATCTCTGCCGGCCCGGAGAGAAGCGCCGGGCGTTCTGCTCATCCTGGTTGTGGCTCTCATGCCACTAGCCGTCTGGATACCTATCGTGTACGTGATTACGGCGATCAGCGATGGAGCCGGCGCCGCCACTGCCAAAGTCTTAACCCGGACTTTATGGGTCTTACCGGGATTGGCTTTCGTGGCGTTGGCCGGTGGCAGCGCCGCTCAACGTGTCCTGCTCAAGCGAGACCTGGTGGTGGCCTTTCCCCTTTTGTTATTGGCCGCCGCTTTCTTCCTTCTAGTTGGCGTCGAGCTATTCTTCGTCGCCGACGCCTTCGGAAACCGCATGAACACCGTGTTCAAAGTGTATTATCAGACTTGGCTTTTATTGGCGATAATAGGGGCATATGGGCTGTACTTCTGGTACTCTCACGTCAGGGTGGCGGCACAAGCCGGTACGACAAAACAGCGGCGCGCCATCCCCGTCGCCATACGGCGGGCGCTTCGGCCCAGGCGGTTTGCCTGGACAGGGGTCCTGGTTCTGCTCCTGATAGCCTCGGCCTACTACCCGGTGGGGGCGGTCCTGAACCGAACCGGCATCACAAGTCCGAACCACACGTTTTCCGACAACACGCTGAACGGCCTAGCATACGTTGCCGATGCCGACCAGGGAGAGTACGCGGCGATCCAGTGGCTTCGTGACGAGGCGCCATGGGGCCGCATCGTTGAGGCTGTTGGCGACGACTACTCCGAGTACAGTAGAATCTCCGGAAGCACCGGTCTGCCTACCGTATTGGGTTGGAAGGGACATGAGATCCAATGGCGGGGGAACACTCGGCTCCTGGACGGGCGGGAAGAGGACATCACCCAGATATTCCAGAGCGACGACCCCCGATTAGTGAGCCGTCTCTTGAAAAAATATGACGTGACCTACGTATACCTGGGCCGCCGGGAAAAGTCCGCTTACGGCGGATTGCGCTTGCCGGATCTGGACGGCCTTTTGGAAACCGTTTTCGACCAAGACGGCGTAATTATATACAAAGTCATCTCAGGGGCATTCGGGGAAAACAAAGGTGACTCTGGTTAACCCAACACAACAATTGGCATGGCGGGAATGGATCGTCCTATGGCCCGGTTGGCGCCCCGGCTGGTTCCTGGCCGGATTCATGCTCTTGGCCCTTGTTGCCTTGGTATTGCGGCTTTGGGAGCTGGATGGCCGCACCATGCACTACGACGAAGCCATCCATGTCCACTTTGCTTGGAAACTGGCCCAGGGTAAAGAGTTTATCCATTCCCCTTGGATGCACGGACCCTTCCAGGTTGAACTTACCGCCCTGGTCTTTGCCATATTCGGCGATACCGAATTCACCGCCCGCATCACCTACGTCCTGTTCGGGACAGCTCTGGTGGGGTTGCCATATTTCCTAAGGGATCACATCGGGCGGGCCGGAGCTCTCATATCGGCGGTGATGTTGACTCTCTCGCCCACCTTGCTCTACTTCAGCCGCTTCGGCCGGAACGATGTCCTGATGGCGTTCTTTGCTACCTTTTTGTTTATCCTGATGTGGCGATACATCCACGAGGAGAAAAATCGCTACTTGTACCTGGCGGCAGGAGTGCTAGCATTCATGTTCGCCAGCAAAGAAACCACCTACATGATTGTGCTGATCTATGGCGGCATCATATTTCTGTTGGCCGTTCCTGACTTAGCGCCAACGATGCTGGGACGAGCCAGGTTGTCTCAACTGACCGGTCCGGCGGGATTCTTGCTGCTGTTGATCACCCTGACTCTCCCCCAATGGGCCGCTATCTCCGGGTTAGCCCAAGACGCGCTGGGATTGATATTAGTAAACCCCAATGGAGTATCCGGAGGAATCATCGGCGCTCCTCATTGGGGATCGCCCTTCGTGGCGCTGCCCGTCTACCTCGCCCCGTGGTGGTTCCACACCCTGATCATCGTGGCTCTTATTGCCATGCTCGGAATAATCAACCGGCGACTATCTTCCAAAGCGGCCGTGGGTATAGCCATCCCATTGGTTTCCATTGCCGCGACTGGGATCGCTCTGTTCCGCCCCATCGCCGACGCATCATCGTTCGACATCGCGGTGGCGGCCGACCTTGGGATCTCCGTATTATTGGCCGCCGGGGCCGTGGCAGCCCTGGTAGTCTTGAATCAACCATGGAAACGGGGCGTCTTGCTGCTGCTGGTCCCGGCCATAGCCATGTTCTTGTACCTATCGTTATTTACCCCCCTGGTCAATGTGGGGTCGGTGTTACACGATGTACTCCCGTCCGGAATCAACGTGGACGCCAGTGCCAACGCGATTCCGATGAACTTTCTGGTGGCCGGTGGGCTGCTTCTCGGTTTTTTGGCGGCGTCCGCGATTATAGGGGTGGCGTGGCTGGGGTCTCGTTGGCTGATCTGCGCCGGCATTTTCTACGGGATCTGGGTGACTCTTTACACCACGATTTTCAGCAACATCGCCGGAATTTTCAGCGGCTCCTGGCTGGGCATGGGCTACTGGATCGCCCAGCAAGACGTGGCCCGGGGAAACCAACCCTGGTATTACTATTTCGTCGGTCTTTCCGTGTACGAGTTGTTGCCGGTAGTCTTCGGGGTGGCCGGAGCAGTCTATTTTCTGAGGAAAGGGGACGTATTCGGCTTGGTATTGGCCTGCTGGGCCGGCTTAACCCTGTTGGCTTACACCATGGCGTCGGAGAAGATGCCCTGGTTGCTGGTAAACGTTGCCCTCCCCTTCATTTTCCTGTCCGGCAAGTACCTAGGGGACCTGGTTGAAAAGGTCCGGTGGCGCAACATCCTTCGCCGGGGCCAGGTATTCCTGCTGCTATTCCCACCGCTGGTGGCGATGGCGGCGGTCTATCT
>Ga0209554_1001702_pt1 | contig 16303 bp, 18 predicted proteins | sample MarorgKNORR_S2LV_5_FD_188221 | JGI IMG/M metagenome (GOLD analysis project Ga0209554, IMG submission 188221) | Marine microbial communities from the Southern Atlantic Ocean, analyzing organic carbon cycling - Bottom_A/KNORR_S2/LV (SPAdes) (version 2) | ecosystem: Environmental > Aquatic > Marine...
AGATGTCCGAAGGACAGAGTGGGCTTACACATCATCATAATCCACAATAATAATTGGAGTTGTTGGTTGCGCTTGGCAGGTTAAAATCAAACCTTCGGCCAATTCGCTATCAGTAAGAATATTATTTTGGCGCATGGTTGCTTCACCTTCCGTCAGTCGTGCAATACAACTACTACAAATTCCTCCTTGGCAAGAATAAGGGGCATCAATATCTTCATCTAAAGCAGCTTCAAGAATGGTTTGTTTTTGAGACATTTCAAAAGTAGTTTCTTCGTCATCAACAATAATGGTAATTTTAATATTACCACTTTTAGTAGTTTCTTCTTTAATTTCAGTAGGTTTTGCAGCTTTAAAAAGTTCATAAAAAACAGTCGCTTCATCAATATTATGATCGGTTAAAACGTCTTTTACAGTATAGATCATGCCTTCTGGACCACAAAGATAAAATGCATCGATAACAATATGTTTATATTCATTTTTAACAATAAGATTAACAGTGCTTTTTTCAATTCGCCCAAAAACAGCATTATCTTCTTTTGCTTGGCTATAAACAAACTGTATAGAAAAACGCTCACTGTATTGATGCTGAAGTTCTAAAAGTTCATTTAAGAACATGGTATCTTTAGTAGTTTTATTACCATACACAAGAATAACTTTGCTGTATATTTCTTCTTCCAGAGCGCATTTTATAATACTCAATATAGGTGTAATACCACTACCTGCGGCAAATGCAGCAATATTTTTGGTTTTAGAATCATTTGGCTCAAACACAAAATGACCTTTTGGTGTGGAAACTTCTAAAACATCTCCAACTTTTAATTCATTATTTGCATAAGCCGAAAATGTACCATCTTTAACTTCTTTTACGGCCACTTTAAGCTCACCACTTTTGGGCGAAGAACACAGTGAGTAATCGCGCCTCACTTCATTTCCATTAACTGAAGTTTTTAAGGTAATATATTGCCCGGCTTTAAAAACAAAGGTTTCTTTTAAGTCTTGCGGAACATTAAAACTAATAGTTACAGCTTTATCAGTTTCCTTATTTATTTCTTGTATTGTGAGTTTGTGAAAATGCGACATTAAAATAATTTTCAACAAAAGTAGTGAAGTCGAGTTTGAAATTTTAAATTTGTTTGTAACAATTTCGACTTTTGATTTACTAATTAACTGAACATTATCCAAAAACTATGATAAAACGTTTTTTAAGCCTCGAATGGAAGCAATTTACCAGAGCTTCATATTTTCAAAAAGGTTTAGCAATTAAAATTTTAATGTTTTTTGCTGTTTTATATTTCGGAGGGATGGCTATTTTTATGGGAGGTGCTATGTTTTTCATTTTAAAAAAGATAATGCCAGAAGCCGATCCAATAGAAACGGTAAACAATTTTATGATTTATTGGGTTTTGGCCAATTTAGCAATTCGCTTTTTCATGCAGCAATTACCAGTAATGAACATTAAACCCTTAATGATAATTCCTATAAAACGGAATATTGTAATTCATTATTTATTAGGAAAGACAGTAATTTCTTTTTTTAATTTCATATCGCTGTTTATTTTTCTTCCATTCACAGTTGTTCTTTTAGTAAAAGGATATCCACCTGTTTATGTGTTATTTTGGTTTTTATCCATTATGTGTATTAATATGGCTTTAAATTTTATTAATTTTTTAATTAATAAAAACAACACTGTTTTTTATGCTATTGCATCAACATTAGTTGTTTTAATTGGGCTTGAGTATTACGATATTTTTAAAATTTCAAAACCTATCGGATTAGTATTTAACACGTTATATACTAACCCATATTTGGTTGTAATCCCTTTGTTGTTAATGGCAGGTTTATATAAAATAAATTTTAATTATGTAAGAAAAGGATTTTATTTAGATGATGCAGTTTCTAAAAAAGCAGAAAAAGTAAATACAACTGACTTAACCTGGATGAATCGTTTTGGAAGTATTGCACCTTTCTTAAAAAACGACGTGAAATTAATTTCGCGAAATGCAAGACCAAAACAAGTTGTAATGATGTCGTTCTTCTTTTTATTTTATGGCTTATTTTTCTTTACTTCGGATGTTTATTACGATATGCCTGCAATATTAGCTTTCGCATCAATGTTTATAACTGGAGGTTTTTTAATGACCTTTGGGCAGTTAGTACCATCTTGGGATAGCGAATATTATAAACTATTTATGAGTCAGAATATTTCATATAAAAAATATTTGGAATCTAAATGGTATTTAATGGTAGTTGCAGTAGCCATCTCGTTTGTATTAAGTACACCATACATATATTTTGGCTGGGAAATATTTGGAATGATAGCAGCAGGAGCATTATTTAACATCGGTTTAAACACGTTTATAACATTGTTGGGAGGCGCACTAAATAGAGTGCCAATAGAGTTAAATACTAAAGCGAAGGCATTTAGTAACACCAACGGGTTTAATCTCACACAAATGCTTATTGGTTTACCAAAATTAGTGCTTCCAATGATTCTTTTTTACGTTCCATATAAGTTGGTTAGTTTTGATGCAGGCCTTATCGTGTTAGCATTAAGTGGTGTTTTAGGAATCGTGTTTAAAACCTTCTTTTTAAATAAAATAGAAAGAATTTATCAAAAAGGGAAATATAAAACAATTGCAGCTTTTGCCGAAAAAAAATAACTATAATAAATTATGATATCAGTTAAAAATTTATCAAAATCTTATAAAGGAATACGAGTATTAAATATAGAAAATCTGGAAATTCCAAAAGGACAAAGTTTTGGTCTTGTAGGAAATAATGGCGCAGGGAAAACTACATTTTTTAGCTTGATTTTAGATTTAATACAACCAACGACAGGACAGATTAAAAACAAAGAAATTTTAGTAAACGAAAGTGAAGAGTGGAAGACTTTTACATCATCATTTATTGACGAAAGTTTTTTAATAGGCTACTTAACTGCCGAAGAATATTTTTATTTTATTGGAGAACTTCGCGGTCAAACCAAAGCAGATGTAGACACTTTAATTTCTCAATTTGAAGATTTTTTTCACGGAGAAATCCTTGGACAGAATAAGTATTTGCGAGATTTAAGTAAAGGAAATCAAAAAAAAGCAGGTATTGTTGCAACGTTTATTGGTAATCCTGAAGTAATTATTCTTGATGAACCTTTTGCGAATTTAGATCCAACCACACAAATTAGATTAAAGCAAATTATTAAGGAACTTACACAAAACAAAGATGTTACTGTACTTATTTCGAGCCATGATTTACAGCATATAACCGAAGTTTGTGAGCGCATTGTTGTACTCGAAAAAGGCGATGTGATTAAAGATATTTCAACAAGTGATGCCACTTTAAAAGAGCTTGAAGATTACTTTACAGGTTCGGTATTAAGCTAAAAGTTGATCAAATTTGTAGTTAAATTAAAAAAGATGGTTATTTTTACGTTTCTACATACTTTTATGTAGTGATTTTAGTTATTCATTTACTAAATAACACCAACGTTGAAAACATCTTTTAAAGCTATATTATTTCTACTTATTTCTACTATTTTCATTGCAGGATGTTCGCGTAAAAAGGACACTTTTGTAACTCGAAACCTTCAAGCTGTAGTTACCGAATTTAACGTGTTGTATAATGGGTATAATGCTTTAGAGCAAGGTAGAGAAAACCTTAATAGTGATTATGTAGATAATTATTGGGAAATTTTACCAATAGAGCGTATGCAAGTATCTGATGAGGTTTTACTTCCAGGACAAACCAAAAATGAAAATTTTGAACGTGCCGAAGAAAAAGCCGTTAAGGCAATTCAAATGCATTCAATGAATATTAATGGGAAAGAAAAAAACCCTCAAATTGACGAAGCCTATTTATTATTAGGAAAGGCACGATATTTCGACCAACGATTTGTTCCGTCTTTGGAGGCTTTTAATTTTATTCTTTATAAATATCCTGCAAGTGATAAGATAAATCAAGCCAGAATTTGGAGAGAAAAAGTAAACATTCGTTTAGAAAACGATGAATTGGCGATTTCAAACTTAAAACGCTTGTTATATCAGGAAGAACTTAAACAACAGGATTTGGCTGATGCAACTTCAATGTTAGCTCAAGCATATATTAATAAGAAGTATCTTGATAGTGCAACCACGCAATTGGAAATAGCATCAAATGCTACAAAAAGCAATGACGAACGAGGACGTTATCGATTTATTCAAGGACAGCTTTATAACCGATTAGGAGACAAGGATAGCGCAAATATCGCCTTCAATAAAGTGATTGAGCTTAACAGAAAAACACCAAGAATCTATTTGATCGCCGCACATGTGGCGAAAGCAAAAAACTTTAATTTTGAAGAAGGCAATAAGCTTGAGTTTTTAGAACTGTTAACCGATTTAGAAGAAGACAGAGAAAATCGACCTTATCTTGATAAAATTTATTATCAAATAGCCGAATATCACAAAGAAAATAATTCCGATACCTTAGCGATTGCATACTACAACAAATCGTTACGGTCAAGTTCTCAAGACAAATATCTTAATGCATTGAGTTATCAAACCCTCGGAAATATGAGTTTTGATAATTCTGAATACAGAAATGCTGGAGCTTATTACGATAGCACGATGCTTAATGTGCGGCAGAACAGCAAAATATTTAGAATAATTAAAAGAAAGAGAGATAATCTGGACGACGTTATTTATTATGAAGATGTTGCCCAAAGAAACGATAGTATTTTAACGCTGGTAAACATGCCTGAAGAAGAAAGGTTAGCGTTATTTACAGATTACACGAACGCTTTAAAGCTAAAAGCAGAAGAGCTAAAAGAAAAAGAAGAAATAGCAAAACGCTCTACGGGATTAATAACCAACGAAAGAAGTAGTTCTAAAATAGGATTTGGAGAAAGAAATAGTGCAGAATCATTTTATTTTTACAACCCTATAACCGTAGCTTTTGGTAAGAACGAGTTTATCAAAACCTGGGGAGAACGACAATTAGAAGATAACTGGAGATGGTCTAACAAGAGTACTTCAAATTTTGGCGAAGAAGTAATAGACGAAGCACTTGCAAATGCAACTGAAGAAGAACTATTCGACCCGCAATTTTATATAGCAAGAATTCCTTCAGAAGAAAAAGAAATAGATAGTCTGGCAAAAGACAGAAACTTTGCCTATTACCAATTAGGACTGATATATAAGGACAAATTTAAGGAATACCATTTAGCGAAAGACAAACTACAAGTCTTGTTAAAAAGCAATCCGGAGGAACGTTTAATATTGCCTTCAAAATACAATTTATATAAAATATATGTGCTCTTAGGTTTGCAAGGCGAAGCTGAAATTGCTAAAAACGATATTATTTCCACACATCCGAATTCAAGATATGCTACAATATTATTAAATCCGGAAACGGTTTTGGGAAAAGATGAAAGCAGCCCGGAAAATATTTATACAAATCTGTATAAACAGTTTGAAAATCAGAAATATTCAGAAGTTATTTCGAAATGCGACACCTACATTACTTCTTTTGATGGCGAGGACATTGTACCCAAATTCGAATTTTTAAAAGCCGTATCTAAAGCGAGGCTTTATGGTTATGAAAATTATAAAGAATCTATAAATTTTATAGCTCTAAATTATCCGAACAGTCCGGAAGGAAAAAAAGCCGAAGACATGATGCAAACAGTATTGCCATTACTTGCAAAAAAAGAATTTGTAGATGATTTAGAGGCTAAAAAATTCAAAGCAATTTATCAGTTTGAAGATTCCAAAGCAGAAGATGTTGATGGGTTTATTAAAAATCTGGACGAAGCAGTTGAAAATTTAAATTACTATTATGTAAAAACATCAAAAGACGTGTATAATAAAAACATTATTTTTGTGGTCGTGCACGGATTTAAAAGTATTGATGGAGCTTTAGAATTTGGCAAAATACTTAAAGACTATAAAAATCAAATACTTAAAGAGTTTTTTGCAATTTCGTCTCCTAACTATCAAACCATCCAGCTTCATAAAAATCTGGACGAATATTTAAACCCTCTATAATAACTAAATTAATAACAATCATGTTTTCAGACACTAAAAAAGGAAAAATGACAACAGACAACACTTCTCAACAAAATATCATAGCTCAAGGCACGACAATAGTTGGCGATATTACGAGTAAGGGAGCTTTTAGAATCGACGGAACGCTTCAAGGAACGTTAAAAACTACTGGAAAGGTAGTAGTAGGAAAAGCAGGCACAATAAAAGGAGCTTTAGAAGGCGTAAATGCTGATTTTGAAGGAAAGTTCTCTGGGAAACTTAAACTTTCAGGAACATTATCTCTTAAATCTTCAGCACATATTGAAGGCGAAGTGGAAGTTGGTAAGCTATCAGTAGAACCAGGCGCCACTTTTAATGCCGTTTGTAGTATGAAAGGTGCAGTAAAAGAACTCAAAGAAGTTGAACAACAAAGACCAAGAACAGAAACCGAAAGAACAGCTTAAGGGCACTTCTATAAATTCATTTCTTTCAAAAAACAAAGGGAATAAATTAGATTCAAGATTTTCTGGGATTGGATTTTAAATGGAGTTGTTAATCCTAATTTTATGAAATTTATAGTAGATCTATACTAGATTTTTAACTTTTCATAAAACGTAATTTCAATTAATAAAAATTTCAGTGAAATATTTTTTACCAAAGTTTCTGTTGTTAATAGTAGCAGTGTTTTGTATTCACCTTATCATATTAAACACAACAACTCACCCACTTTATTCAGATAAAATAATAGAGTCTTATCTTCTGAATAGTTTTATTACCATTCTTTTTTATTTTCTTATTAATAGTCTAAAAACAAAATTCAAAAACGGATTAGGTTTTATATTTATTTTAGGAAGTTTATTAAAGCTTCTACTTTTTGTAGTTTTAATTTACCCATCTTTTAAATTGGACGGAAGTATTTCAAAATACGAATTCACTTCATTTTTCATTCCGTATTTTACCTGCTTAATTTATGAAACTTTAGCAGTTGTTACCCTATTAAATAATATAGAAGATTAATAGAAATTATAGACAATAATTGTTTTTTATCTAAATTAAAATTATAAATTTGCAAAAATTATTTTTAGGCATAAAATGTTTATAAAAAAACTAAATTTATTTACTTTAATTTTACTTTTTTCTACATCTTTATTAGTTGCTCAACAAGACAACCATGAAGTTAATACAGAAGACAGCCATCAAGAAAATGCAACTTCATCAGGAGGTATTAAAGCCGAAATTAAAGAAGTAATCAAGCATCACCTTAAAGATTCGCACGATTTTCATATTTGGACATTAAATGAAGAAAAAAATATACACATAAGTATGCCTTTGCCTGTTATTTTATGGGATAATGGGTTGCAATTTTTTATGTCTTCAAAATTCGACCATGGGAAAAGTGTGGCAGAAAACAATGGCAATTATTATAAATTATACCATAGTAAAATTTATAAAACTGATATTAACGGGACAATTAATTATGATGAGAATCATCATCCAACAAACATTGCTCCATTAGATATTTCTATTACTAAAGGCGTAATGATGATTTTTATTACGGCAGTTTTAATGTTTTTATTGTTTAGTAAATTAGGAAAATCGTATGCTAAAAACAATGGAGTACCAACTGGTTTTGGTAGATTTTTCGAACCAATTGTACTTTATATAAGAGACGATATTGCAAAACCTAATATTGGAAAAACATACGAAAAGTTTATGCCTTTTTTATTAACCGTATTCTTTTTTATATGGTTTTTAAATGTTTTTGGGTTAACCCCTTTTGGAATAAATGTAACGGGTAATATTGCTGTTACTTTTGCATTGGCATTAATGACTTTTATAATAACTCATTTTTCGTCAAAAAAAGATTATTGGAAACATATTTTTTGGATGCCAGGAGTGCCGGTTCCAATGAAGATTATTTTAGCACCAATAGAATTAATAGGAGTAATTATAAAACCATTTGCGTTAATGATTCGTTTGTATGCAAATATGTCGGCAGGACATATTGTTATGATGAGTTTAATTGGTTTAATGTTTGTTTTTAATAGTTGGATTGGGAGCAGTTTATCATTTGTTTTAGCATTTGCAATTTCATTAATTGAAATATTAGTGGCGGCTTTGCAGGCTTATATTTTCACAATGCTTTCAGCGCTTTATTTTGGATCCGCTGTGCAAGAACATGATGAGCATTAGTAAATTGAATGTTTAATTTTAATTAATATATATATTATGGAAATTCCAGCGATTGTAGGTGCAGGGTTAGTTGTTATTGGAGTTGGTATTGGTATTGGACAAATTGGGGGAGCGGCAATGGGAGCTATTGCGCGTCAACCACAAGAGTACGGTAAAATACAAACTGCCATGTTAATTGCAGCTGCATTAATTGAAGGTATAGGATTTGCTGCATTGTTTGCAGTAAGTTAAATTAAAAACTAGTAGTATAACGGTTGGTAACGGTTTGTTACTACTAGTTTTATTAAAACTTAAAGAATAAAATGGAAAAATTATTAGGAGAATTTTCGTTTGGATTATTTATTTGGCATTCATTAATTTTTATATTATTAGTGATATTGCTTAAAAAATTCGCTTGGAAACCTATTTTAGATTCTGTTAATGAAAGAGAACAAGGCATTAAAGATGCGTTAGCTTCTGCCGAGAATGCACGACGTGAAATGGAAAATCTTACAGCTGATAATGAGCGTATTTTAAAAGAAGCGCGTGCTGAACGTGAGACTTTACTTAAAGAAGCACGTGAGATTAAAGCGAAGATGATTTCCGACGCAACAGAAGAAGCTAAAAAAGCAGCAGATAAAATGATTTCTCAAGCACAATTGGCAATAGAGAATGAAAAGAAATCTGCTATGTCTGAAATCAAGAACCAGATAGCATCTTTATCTATAGACATTGCTGAAAAAGTTGTAAAAGATGAATTATCTAACAAAGACAAGCAACTAAAATTGGTTGAAGATATATTAGAAGAAGTAACTTTAAACTAAAAGGCATTACTAATTTAAAGAGATACCCACTTTCGTGGACATTACTATGGCAGGGAAAAGAGCGGCAATACGTTATGCAAAAGCAGTTTTAGGGTTAGCAAAAGATCAAAATACAGTAGAAACTGTAAATAATGATATGGAGCTAATCACTAATACAGTTGCTAAAAGTAAAGACTTGAGTGATATGTTGCAAAGTCCAATACTGCGTTCTGAATTAAAAAAAACAGCATTATTAGAAGTGTTTAAAGGTTTAAATCTTATAACAGTTGGTTTAATAGACATATTGATAAGCAACAAAAGAATCAATATTTTAAGCGACGTAGCTTCAGCGTATAATCATTTATACAATCAATTTAGAGGCAGTGAAGAAGCAACAGTAACTACTGCAGTTCCGTTAACAGACGATTTGAAATTTAAGGTGTTAGCCAAAGCAAAAGAGCTTACTGGAAAAGATGTCGCTATTAAAAACATTGTGGACGAAAGTATAATTGGTGGTTTTATTTTGCGTATTGGAGACATTCAATACAATGCAAGTATTGCAAACCAATTAAATAAATTAAAAAGAGAATTTACATTAAATTAGAATAGTTTTTTGTCACATTGAGCGCAGTCGAAATGCAAACAAAAATAAGATTTAAACACAAAAAGAAATGGCAGAAGTAAAACCAGCTGAAATATCAGCAATCTTAAAGCAACAATTAGCAGGATTTGAAGCATCGGCTTCATTAGATGAAGTAGGAACAGTATTAACCATAGGAGATGGTATTGCACGTGTTTATGGATTGGCTAATGCGCAATATGGAGAGTTAGTAGAGTTTGAAAATGGACTTGAAGGTATCGTACTTAATCTTGAAGAAGACAATGTAGGTGTTGTATTGTTAGGAGCTTCAACAGAAATTAAAGAGGGAGGAACGGTAAAGCGTACCGAACGTATTGCATCTATTAACGTAGGCGAAGGTATTATTGGTCGTGTTGTTGATACTTTAGGAAATCCAATAGATGGTAAAGGACCAATCTCTGGAGATTTATTTGAAATGCCTTTAGAGCGTAAAGCTCCTGGAGTTATTTTTCGCGAACCAGTAACCGAACCATTACAAACAGGCATTAAAGCTATTGATGCAATGATCCCTCTTGGTCGTGGACAACGTGAGTTGGTGATTGGTGACCGTCAAACGGGAAAAACAACAGTTTGTATAGATACCATTTTAAATCAGAAAGAATTTTATGATGCAGGCGAACCTGTATATTGTATTTATGTAGCCATAGGACAAAAAGCATCAACAGTTGCAGGAATTGCAAAAACATTAGAAGACAGAGGTGCTTTAGCATACACAACAATAGTTGCTGCAAACGCATCAGATCCTGCTTCAATGCAGGTTTATGCACCTTTTGCAGGCGCATCTATTGGAGAATATTTTAGAGATACGGGTCGTCCGGCACTAATTGTATTTGATGATTTATCAAAACAAGCGGTTGCATATCGTGAAATTTCATTATTATTACGTCGTCCACCAGGACGTGAAGCATATCCTGGAGATGTATTCTATTTACACTCACGTTTATTAGAGCGTTCAGCTAAAATAATAAACAATGATGCTATTGCTAAAGATATGAACGACTTGCCAGAATGCTTAAAACCTATAGTAAAAGGTGGAGGTTCTTTAACAGCTTTACCAATTATTGAAACACAGGCAGGCGATGTCTCAGCATACATTCCAACAAATGTAATTTCTATTACAGATGGACAAATATTTTTAGATGGAGATTTATTTAATTCAGGTGTTCGTCCGGCAATTAACGTAGGTATTTCGGTATCTCGTGTTGGAGGGAATGCGCAAATTAAATCGATGAGAAAAGTAGCAGGAACATTAAAACTGGATCAAGCACAATTCCGTGAGTTGGAAGCATTTGCAAAGTTTGGATCTGATCTTGATGCTGCAACTTTAGGTGTAATTGAAAAAGGGAAACGCAACGTAGAAATTTTAAAACAAGCTCAAAATGATCCGTTTACAGTTGAAGATCAAATTGCAATAATTTATGCAGGATCTAATAATTTATTAAGAAATGTCCCTGTAAATAAAGTAAAAGAATTTGAAAGAGATTATATCGAATTCTTAAAAGCGAAACACAGCAATGTGTTAGCAACGTTAAAATCAGGTAAATTAACAGATGAAGCTATAGATACTTTAGTTACAGTTGCTAAAGATTTATCGGAGAAATATAACTAATTAATCCCTCTCCTTTGGAGAGGTTAGGAGAGGCTTATGGCAAACCTTAAAGAAATACGTAATAGAATATCATCAGTATCTTCAACGATGAAGATTACAAGTGCCATGAAAATGGTATCTGCTGCCAAATTAAAAAAGGCACAAGATGCTATTACTGCAATGCGTCCTTATGCTAATAAACTCACAGAATTGCTTCAAAGTTTAAGTGCAACTCTCGATGGCGATTCTGGAAGCAAATTTTCGAATCAACGAGAAGTAAAAAAAGTACTTATTGTTGCAATTAACTCTAATAGAGGTTTGTGTGGAGGATTCAATTCTAACATTTTAAAAGAGTCTGTTAAATTAGCTAAAGACGTTTATGCAAATCAAGATGTTTCTTTTGTAGCTATTGGTAAAAAAGCTAACGATGCATTATCTAAAAATTTCAATGTGATTTCTAATCATAGCGACGTTTTTGACGATTTAATATTTAATAATGTTGCTGAAATTGCGCAGACGCTAATGGACAAGTTTGAAAAAGGCGAATTCGATAAAATCGAATTGGTTTATAACAAATTTAAAAATGCCGCAACTCAAATTATTATGACTGAACAATTTTTACCAATTGTTCCTGCTGAAAGTGAAACGAATCTAAATTTAGATTACATTTTTGAACCTTCAAAAGTTGAAATTGTTGAAACATTAATTCCGAAGTCTTTAAAAACACAATTGTATAAAGCGGTAAGAGATTCTTTTGCAAGCGAGCATGGCGCTCGTATGACAGCAATGCACAAAGCAACAGATAATGCTACAGAATTAAGAGACGAATTAAAATTAACGTATAACAAAGCACGTCAAGCAGCAATTACTAATGAAATTTTAGAAATTGTTGGTGGAGCGGAAGCAATGAACAATTAGGAAAATTCAAAGAATTTTTCAAATTTCCAATATTGCAAGAGGCGCTTAACAATTAGATGTAGCGAAGCGAAGTCAAATTTCCAATATTGCTGAAGCTTTTAATAATTAATAAATTCCTGCGGAGGCAGGAATCTCTCGAAATATAGATAAGCCTCACTAATTAGTAAGGCTTTTTTATGGAACAATAATTGATTTACTATCTTTATAAGAAAGAACTCATCTTGACTTTTTGTTTTTAACCGAAAATAAGATAAAATTTGTACAGATAAGGCGCTTTTTAAAGGATATAGTATTATTACATACGAGAAAAGTAACGAAATATGAACGAATTTTAGTCGTTTTTTAGGAAATAGAAAAAATCAAGATGAGTTCAATAAAACAGTTAAAATGGAAACTTTAAAAACAATATCATTTTCAATACTAACGTTAATCGTTATGGCAAGTTTTTCACAATGCTCAAGCACAAAAAAAATACAACAAACAGTACCATTAGATTTGGGTCAAGTGTATTACCAAGCATGGATTGCTGGTATTGAAGGTGGTGGAGCTGGATTAAATATCTATATTCCAACAGAAGACAATTCAATAGAATTAGACAGCGTATATTTTAGAGGGAAAGCTGCAAAACTTGAATTTAAAAATCAAAACGGAATAATTTATATCGGAAGATTCATCAGCGACTTTAATAAAAAGAAAGACATAGTTATGAGTAATGAGCCAAATACTGAATTTGGCAATGAAATGCCAAAAATGCCACCAAAGATTCCTTTTGAATTAAAAGATAACGAATGTGTTATTAGTTATAAAGAAGGTAAAAAAATAAAATATTTTAAAGTTAGTAATATTGTAGAAAAGGATCTTATTCCTTATCCAAGTGCTCCACCAAATAAGCAATAATAAATCATATTGCAAAACGTTTTATAAAAACGTATTTTTAGCAGAACAAAACACCACTCTTGAGTACTTTTAAAACACTTTTTAAACAAACATTTATTTATGGCTTGGCCACTGTACTGCCAAGGATGTTGAGTTTTTTATTAGTGCCTTTATACACCACAAAAGGCGTTTTATCTTCAGTTGCCGACTACGGAAAAGTGTCTATCATCTTTTCGTATTTTGTTATTTTTAATGTGGTTTTAGCCTACGGAATGGAAACTGCATTTTTCCGATTCTTTAATAAAGAAGATGATAAGATTAAAGTTATTGGCACTTCAACAATATCTTTAATTGTAACATCTTTAGGCTTTTTTGTTTTAGCATTAGTGTTTCAAAATCAAATAGCACATTTTATAGATATTGATGTAAAATATATTAATCTAGTCATTTGGATTTTACTTTTAGACGCTTTAGTTATCATTCCATTTGCTTGGTTGCGAGCAACACAACAACCAACACGATATGCAGTCATTAAAATCCTGAATGTTGCTATTAATTTAGGATTGAATGTGTTTTTCTTATTAGCATTAAAAAATTTAGCAGCAAACGATTCCATATTCGATAATATTTACAAACCAAATTTTGAAATCAGTTACATATTTATAGCCAATCTAATTGCAAGCACAGTTACGTTATTACTAATGCTTCAGTTCTATACTAAAATTAAATATGTGTTTAATTCAGCATTATGGAAAAGTATGTTTCGTTATGCATTTCCTATTTTAATTGCAAGTGTTGCGTTTTCAATTAATGAAACTTTCGACCGGATTTTACTAAAAGAATTACTACCAGAAGATATAGCAGAAACTCAAATAGGTATGTATTCAGCATGTTACAAAATAGCGCTGTTTATGACCTTATTTGCAGCAGCGTATAAACTTGGTATAGAACCTTTCTTTTTTAGTCATGCAAAGAGTGAAAACCCACAAAAAAATTATGCTAGAATATTAGAGTTTTTTGTGGCTTTTGGTTCTGTAATACTATTAACAGTTGTTGTTTTTGCAGATGTATTGAAACCACTTATTGTAAGAAGTGAAGTGTATTGGGAAGCCATGTGGATTGTGCCAATTATTTTAATAGCCAACTTTTGTTTAGGAATTTACTACAATCTTTCAGTTTGGTATAAAATTACAGACAGGACAAAATTTGGCGCTTACATTTCGGTATTTGGAGCAATTGTAACATTAGCTATAAATATACTGTTTATAAAAACCTATGGCTATAAAGCATCAGCGATTGCAACATTAATTGCATACGTTACGATGATGTTTTTATCGTATTATTTTGGTAAAAAATACTATCCAATTCCGTATAATCTAAAAAAAATAGGACTATATTTTAGCTTATCAATTGGGTTCTCAATAGTATCATTCTATTATTTTAGAGAAAATTATATGGTAGGAATAGCATTATTAATAGCATTTTTAGGAATTGTTTACTTTTCAGAAAAGGATCAAATCAAACAACTATTAAAACGGTAATTTTATGATAAATGTATTTAATAAAATAAGGAAACAACTTTTGGACGAAAACAAAACAGGAAGGTATTTAAAATATGCTATTGGTGAAATTGTTTTAGTAATGATAGGTATTCTCTTGGCTTTGCAAGTTAATAATTGGAACCAAAATAGAGCTTAAAAAAAGTAGAGCTTAAAATAATGAAAAGTCTTCATCAAGAGTTTAGCGAAAACCTTGTTAAGTTTGATAAAGTATATAAGATTCATTTAAATAATAATATAGATATAGAAACAATAATGTCTATTGAAACAAAAAGTATGTCAGGAGATAGCTTGGTATCATTAATGACCAGTACAAATATAAATTATACTTTCGATCCTTTTCAGGGTATTTATAATTCCATAATTAATTCTGGTAAAATTGAGTTAATTTATAATGATGTTTTAAAAAATAAAATCTCAAGAATACAAGATCTTATTATGGATTACCAAGAAGATGAAGATGAAGTAAGAAGTTTTTTAACACAAAACGTATACCCATTTTTATTAAAACACCCATTAAGGAAATTTAATAGAAGAACTGATAATGAAGAAAAAATAAAAGAAAACTATATTAAGATTATAGAATCTTTTGAATATAATAACTTAATGCTCTTTTTAAGAGCGTGGATTAACCAAATTTTTATAGAAGACCCAATTTTAAGAGAAGAAATGGTGTTTATTATTAGTTTATTAGAATCAGAAATTGAAAAACATAGTAATTAAAAACAAAGTTTTTCCCTTTGGGAAGACTGAAGAAGGGCTAATGAACATAAAAATAATAAACAAATCCAATCACGATTTACCAAATTACGAAACTATTGCTTCAGCAGGAATGGATTTACGAGCCAATTTAAAAAACCCAATGACTTTAAAGTCATTGGAAAGAGTAATTATAAAAACAGGTTTGTTTATAGAATTGCCTATTGGTTACGAAGCCCAAGTAAGACCACGAAGTGGCTTGGCAGCAAAAAAAGGAATAACAGTACTCAATGCTCCAGCAACTATTGATGCTGATTACAGAGGCGAAATTGGTGTGATTCTTGTTAATTTATCTAACGAAGATTTTACTATAGAAAATGGTGAACGTATAGCACAATTAGTCATCGCAAAACACGAACGTGCCGAATGGATAGAAGTAGAAACATTAACCCAAACCTCTCGTGGAGAAGGTGGTTTTGGGAGTACAGGAATTAAATAATAATTTTGTAACTTTATAAACACAGCAAAAATTATAATGAATAATACTATTTTAGAATTGTCTAAAGTTATATTTTGGGATACTGATCAAAAATCATTATGCTGGAAAGAAAATGCACATTATATTATATCAAAAGTTGTTCAATATGGGAACTTAAAAGACTGGAAAATTATAAAAAATCATTATACAACAAAACGTTTAGAAGCTGAAGTTATAAATATGCGTTATTTAGATAAAAAAACATTATCTTATTTAAGTATGTTTTTTAATATCCCAAAAAAAAATTTTAGATGTTATACTACAAAACAATCTATCCAAAAACATTGGAACTTTTAAAGCAAATAAGTGCAACAGACTATTTTAATGAATTTGCGCTAGCTGGAGGAACTTCTTTATCTCTACAAATAGGACATCGATTGTCTTACGATTTAGATTTTTTTGGACAGAAAAAGATTGATAGTATTGAAATTTTAAACAATATTTCGTTAATAGCTAAACCAACAATAATACACCAAACACAAAACATTTTAATATTAAATATAAACGATAT